>Ga0209192_10000072_pt1 | contig 128900 bp, 103 predicted proteins | sample ArcticOcean_MG_C_11_FD_187433 | JGI IMG/M metagenome (GOLD analysis project Ga0209192, IMG submission 187433) | Marine microbial communities from western Arctic Ocean - ArcticOcean_MG_CB2_154 (SPAdes) (version 2) | ecosystem: Environmental > Aquatic > Marine > Oceanic | place: Arctic Ocean... | reverse complement strand
ACTAAGGCACGGCGCCGCCCTCTAACGCCCCCCCCCGCGGCCGCCCCCGCGCGCGCCAGCACGGGCGTGAACATCGCCCCCCCCGGCGGTTTCCCCAAGGCGGGCGGGTCTGCGGTCAGCGCGGATGGGTCGAGCGCCGGGCCGAAACGCATCAGCAAGGATTTCGTCCCCACCACCCCCAACCGGACGAACACGCGTCCGATTTTCGGATCAGAAATAAAGCCCATCGACGAGCCTGCTGACCGTTTCGCCAACTTTCAGTATCCGCCAATCACCACCGATGGCATGGGGATCTGTATGTTCGACGGCACGTTGAACCAACACCGGCCGCATCTGCAGTACCGGTGGGAAAAGTACTGCGGTTTGAGAAACGCGATTGACGCGAACGAGGGCGGGTTGGAAAAATTCAGCCGCGGGTACGAAGTCATGGGCTTCACCAGGGACGCCACGGGGATCACGTACAGGGAGTGGGCCCCAGCGGCAAAATCCGCGTGCCTTTTCGGTGACTTCAACGGCTGGAGCACGGGCGCGACCGGTGTTTGGATGACCAAGAACGACTTTGGCGTGTTCGAGGTGTTCATGCCCAACAACCCCGACGGCAGCATGGCGATTCCGCACGGCACGAGGGTCAAGATCCACCTTGAGCTGGAAGGCCAGGACCCGGTGGATAAGATCCCGGCGTGGATCAAAATGGCGGTTCAAGCCCCCGACGAGATCCCCTTCAACGGCATTTACTACGACCCGCCCCCGGAGGAGATTTACCAGTTCAAGTACGCGCGGCCGAAGTCCCCGGACGAGGTCCGGGTGTACGAAGCGCACGTCGGTATGTCGTCCATCGAGCCCAAAATCAACTCCTACGTCGAGTTCGCGGACGAGGTGATCCCGCGCATCGCGAGCCTGGGGTACAACACCGTGCAGCTCATGGCAATCCAGGAACACGCGTACTACGCGTCCTTCGGGTACCACGTGACGAACTTCTTCGCCGTGTCCTCCCGGTGCGGCACCCCCGACGAGCTGAAGTACCTCATCGACACCGCGCACTCCTACGGCCTGACCGTGCTGATGGACATCGTGCACTCGCACGCGTCGTCCAACTCGCTGGACGGCATAAACTTGTTCGACGGCACCAACGGGCAGTACTTCCACGACGGGCCGCAGGGGTACCACTGGATGTGGGACTCGCGGTGTTTCAACTACGGCAACTACGAGGTGGTTCGGTTTCTACTTTCGAACCTGCGGTACTGGATGGAGGAGTTCAAGTTTGACGGGTTCAGGTTCGACGGCGTGACGTCCATGATGTACTCGCACCACGGCTTACAGATGACCTTCACCGGTGATTACGGCGAGTACTTCGGGATGGCCACGGACGTGGACGCCATGGTGTACCTGATGCTCGCGAACGACATGCTGCACACGCTGTACGAAGGGCATGCTATTACGATTGCGGAGGACGTCTCAGGGATGCCCGCGCTAGCAAGGCCGGTCAGCGAAGGCGGCGTGGGGTTCGACTACCGGTTACAGATGGCCATCGCGGACAAGTGGGTCGAGGTTCTGAGCGAGTGGGGGGACGACTACAACTGGAACATGTTCGACCTGGTGCACTGCCTTGAAAACCGCCGGTGGGGGGAGAAGTGCATTTCGTACGCCGAGTCGCACGACCAGGCGCTTGTTGGTGACAAAACCACCGCGTTCTGGTTGATGGACAAGGAAATGTACGACCACATGTCCACGCTGACCCCCGACCACCCGGTCGTCACGAGGGGCATCGCCATCCACAAGATGATCCGGCAACTCACGTGCTGCTTGGGCGGAGAGGGGTACTTAAACTTCATGGGCAACGAGTTCGGGCACCCCGAGTGGATCGACTTCCCAAGAGGCGACCGGACGGACATCTCAACCGGGAAGTTCATCCCGGGCAACGGGAACTCGTACCTGCTGTGCCGCAGACGCTTCGACCTGGTGGATATGGACCATCTGCGGTACAAGTACATGAACGCCTTCGACGCGAGCATGCACGACATCGCGAGCAGGTTCAAGTACCTGTGCTCGGATCACCAGGTACGTATTGCATTTCCCAAATCCCGCCGACTGTTTGACCAACAATACTGACACTTTCTTTTATTTATCGTAAGTACACGAGTTTGAAATCGGACGAGGACAAGATGATCGTGGTGGAACGTGGCGATTGCGTTTTCGTGTTCAACTTTCATCCCGTTAACTCGTACACGGACTACAGGATCGGGCTGAAACACGGCGGGAACTGGCGCCTGGTGCTTTCAAGCGACAACCCCGAGTTTGGCGGGTACAGCAACTTGTGGACGTGCAACTGCCCGCCAATCGGGTCGCAGGAGGACCAGTTCAACGGACGACCGGCGTCCATGATGGTCTACGCCCCGTCGCGATCGGTATCCGTCTACGCGCCCGTCGAGGCGGTCAAGTCGCAGCTGGGATGGACGTGAGGTGGACGAGATTACAAAAGAACTAGCCAGAGAGAACAGAGAACTAGACCGACAGAGGGAGAACTAGACAACGGAGCATTTAAGAGCAGGAGAGACTCTGAGACGTTTTAAATGAACACAGCGTTTCTACTATTTGTCACGAACGCCTTGACGCTGTTCCGCCTGGCTATTTACAAGTACCAGTGCTAGTACTCTGTACGCTCGTGGACAAAAACTTCACCCGTCGAACCTCACGGCTTGTGCATCGCGGCGAAATCGTAGTCGTCGTCTTTTGCTTTTGCCGGAACGGGTTCCGCCGGTTTCGGTTTTTTCGAGCCGCCTGTTTTTTTATCCCCCGCTTTCTCTTTGTCTTTGTCTTGGCCCTCATCTCCCTCCATCTGCCCCGCGTCCCGCTTTTTCTTCGCGTCCGACCTGTCCCAGTGCGCCTTACTGGTCTTTTTGATGATGCCCATGAAATAAGGCACGCGCCGCGCCGGCGCTTTCGGGGCTTGCTTTTCAATCTGCGCCAGCGCCGCGGCGAGCACGTCTTTCGGGAGCAAGGACAAGAAACTCCGGAGTTGCGAGTCGAAATCGGTTTCCGAAATCACGCCAGCGGGCGACGCGTTCTCGCACGCAGAGGCGACCATGTCATCAACCACGTCTGAGTCAGTGAGCTGCTTCAGCTGTTTCTTGGCGTTGTCACCTGTTTTTGTGTCGTCGCCGTCACCCGCCTCCGCGCCGGCTTTTTTGCGCTCCGATTTCGGCGTCACGTACTCCGGCCGCGAACAAGGTTCGATACTCACCTTCCGCCCCCGGAACAAGGTGTCGTGGAACTTCCGTGCTTTCTTCGCCGCTTTCTGTGTTTTGAAATCGACAAACGCGAAGCCTTTGAACTTCTTGTTCGTACCGCCGCCGCCCGCCAGGCGCACCGCGTGCACTTCATCCGCGCACCCCTCCCGTCTCAAGATCGTTTTAAGCCAAGGAACGATGTGCTCCACCTTGGTGTCGTACGGCATCTGGCCGAAAAACAGGGTGGTGATTTCGGGTGGGTCTTTCTTTTCTTTGGTGTCCTTGCCGCCTTTGCCGTCACCGCCGTCACCGGCCTTCTTCGCACGCTTGTTCGCCTCGTGCCTGTCCTTCTCCGTGCCTGCCCGTTCGCCGCCGCCGCCGCCGTCCTCGCGGTCGCGTTTTTCTTTCTTCTCCTTCTTGTCTTTCTTGTCTTTCTTGTCTTTCTTGTCTTTCTTACCGTCGTCGCCATCCTCCTTGCGCTTCGCGCCGAAGGGCGTGCGCTTGGCAGGCGCCTCGACGTCGTCACCCATCGCGCGTGTCACTGTCAAGCGAGGGGCGCGGCGATGTGGGGCGACCGAAATTGTCACAAATGTTTTTATCGGAAAAAAAATTCGGTCCAGTCATTTCACTTTTTCTCCGGGACATCGGCACCTCGCTCGTCGCCTGCCAGATCTGGCCTGCGCCTCCGCCTGTGATGGCGGACACCTCCGCCGCGCTCGCGGTGGTCGCAGTGGTCCTGCTGTTCCTGCTTCTGGGCGGGCTGGTGTGGGTCACCAGCCGCGCCACGGCCGTTAGCGACGCCTCCCACGCCAAGCTCAAGGCTGAGGCTGGCGCGGTCGCGATTGAGGATGGCGCCGCTGTGGGCAGACGCGCGTCGAGGGTACGCGGCGGCGCTCGGCGTCGACGCAACCGAGCAGGAGGCGAAGCCGAGGGCGATGACGACGAAGGTGACGTGGTACCACCGCTGGATGACCCAAGGGAAGCAGCGCGACGAGCGCAACAACAAGCGCAGGCACAGGAGCTCGAGACCCTTCACAAAAAACGAGCAGGCCGGGAGGCAAAATATTTGGCCAAGGATTTGGCGCGCGAGGCGACGGAACTCGCGGAGCGGGAGCAAGCGGACAAAGAACGAGCCGAAGCCGAAAAGGCATCTGCGGAAGAGTTTGACAAGTGGAAAGACCTGTTCACGGTGGAGACTAGTGGGACCGTGGAACAACCGACAGCGGAGGACAGCGCGGGTTTGCTGCAGGATTTCGTGGATCACATCGTGCAGAAAAAGGTGGTCGTTTTGGAAGAGCTCGCCGCTGAGTTCGGTTTGCGCACGCGCGACGCGGTGCAACGAGTTCGGTCACTGGAGCAGATGGGCAAAATCACCGGTGTGATGGACGACCGCGGGAAGTTCATTTTCGTCACCCCTGGTGAGATGAGCGAGGTTGCCAACTTTATCAACCGGAAAGGGCGAGTAGCGATAAGCGAACTGGCGGCGAGATCGAGCGACTTCGTGAAGTTGTGACGTTGTGAAGAAAAACAAAAAGAATCACCTTACAAAGTTCACCACGGTCACGAACGTGACGAACAGAATCAGCGCGTTCCACACCGCACCTTGTACTCCGTACATGGTGATGTTGGCGACCATGTTCGCGACTTCCGATTTATCACTCTCGCTCAGGCCGGCGGCGTTGTCCGTAATGGCGCTGACGACCTGGCCCTCGCGCTCCGCCCAAAACAGCTCCTCCTCGGCTTTGTCTATTCTGATATCGTTCAGGTAGTCCAGCACCTTCTCTAGTCGTGTGAGCTCATCCTCGTCCCCAGGGGCTTTCCCGGCAAGCGCTTCTTGGTACACGGAAAGCGCTTTCAGGTCGTTCTTAGGACCCGCCACGGCACGGCGAATAAGGCTCATCTCCATGCCCATCTCTTTCAAGTCGTTGGTGTACGACACCGCGCGATCGACGGCGGACAAATCGGTTTTCGCGGTGTCCCCATCAGGAACCGGGACGAAGGTCTCGCCCGCGCGAGACACCACGCGCGCGCCTCTTCGCACATTGGCAGGCGTCGCACGAACACAACGATAAAGCGACACGCGCGCGCGGGGGCCGGCCGCGGCGCTCAAGCGTAAAGCAGCAGTCGACATGGTGGGTGCCGTCGGCGCGTCACACGGTGTGGCGAGAGCCAGCAACGTGGCTGGAAATCTTCGTCGCCAAAAAGAACGAAATGAATGACGAGTTGGTTTTTGCCGTTTTCCCGCAACGCGTCCGTCGACCCCTCGTCACAAGATGCACGCGGCGACCTGCCACCAGGCGCTCGGCGCCTCGGCGCCCCGCGCTTTCGGCACCACCTCGCGCTATGTGTCCGCGCCCGGCTCCACTCCGCGCGTACCCGCCGTCGTCCCGAGTCGTCGCCTTCTTTCGGCGGCGGTGCTCCACCGAATTTCCGTCGTCGCGCAGGCGCGTGGCGGAGGCGGCGCCGGAACCGCGGGGAAGCCCACGCGCGGCGCCAAAAGCACCCGGCCGCCGGGCAAACCCAAACCCGTGGATGGCGTCAAGCCTGCTAAGCAAGGCGGCGGAGCTTTTTCAAGGGCCACGAAGACGGTGAAGCAGGTAGGAACCACACCCTGCTGTTCCTCATTATCAAGATTGTGCCCCGCCGCACTTTTCGCGTTTTTTGACATTAATCGATTCCATCGCAACGGTTTCGAAAGTGCTGCTTCGATTCTTCGAGATGTCCCGTGACTCACCTTCCCCTCCTTCCCCAAAAACCTTCACCACCGCAGCAGGAATGGGACGGCGAGATGTTCGAAACGCTGGCGGGGAAACAGGAAAAGGCGCGGGGCAAGAGACCGAATTCGGTTTCATCCATCGACGATAAAAACAAACACCTTTTTTTCGACGAAGCCATAATCACGGTGTGCGGCGGCACCGGCGGCGACGGCGAGGGGTGGACCAAGGAAGTCAAGGCCAAGGTGGTGAAGAACTTCAAGTTTAGCCGGGGGGGGAACATGAAGAAGTTCATCGAGCTGCCTGCGGCGGAGCCCGCGGACGGGGGCGCGGGGGGGAACGTTTTCATTCGCGTGGACCGGGCATGCGACTCGCTGTTGCTGTTCCACGACAAAAAGCAATGGAAAGCCAAGAAGGGGTACCACGGGAGCGCCGCGCCTGGCGCTGGGGCGGGAAGAGTGGACCGAACACGAATCGCACCGAAACAAGATGACGTGTACATAGACGTGCCGCCCGGAACGGTGGTGCGGCGCAAGCGGTCGGGGGAGCTGCTTGGCGACATGACCAAGCACGGGCAGGTTTTGTTAATAGCGCAAGGCGGCGCCGGTGGTTTGGCCGCGAGACGCGCGCAGAACGCGGAAAAGCGAGGCAGGAACGTAAAAACCGCGAAGCTTTCGGATGACATCGAGGTGAGTGACATCATGCTGGACGAAGCGACCATTGTCGCGACGAACGGCGAGCCCGGGGACGAGTTCCAGGTCGAGTTGCTGATGCGCGTGGTGGCGGATATCGGCCTCGTGGGGTTGCCCAACGCAGGCAAGTCGTCCATTTTGAAAGCCGTAACCAGGGCGTCGCCCGACATCGCGGCGTACCCGTTCACCACGCTGATGCCCAACCTTGGTGTGGTGAAACCCTCGGACCCGGCCCCCGACCCGGACGACCCGATGGACTTCTCCGCGTACGACACCGACCGGAAAACCGCCGGCCCGGTGCTGGCCGATTTGCCCGGGCTGATTTCAGGCGCGCACAAGGGCCGAGGCCTGGGCAGGGCTTTCTTGAGACACCTCAGGCGCACGCGCGCCATGCTGGTGGTGGTGGACGCGTCCGGGCAAGACCCGATCGGCGACTACAAAACCGTACGCGAGGAGCTGCGCATGTACAACCCCGAGTACACCTCGCGCCCGCATCTGTTGGCGCTAAACAAGATGGATCTGGAGTGGGCGTCGCTGCGCACTGCGGAGCTGGTGGAGGCGATTTCAAAACTGGACCCCGTAGACGTGGGGGACCCTCCCGTCGCGGTGCTGCCAGTAAGCGCCGTGGCGGGAACCGGGATGGACGCGCTTTTGGTGGAACTGGGGAAGTTGATGGAAGACGAGGATGACGCGCGGGTGGAGGGGATCGGGAAACTGCCGCCGCGCCAGAAACTGACCACCGGCGAGGGGACGACGATGAAGATTCGATTCTAATTTTAGAATGGTTTTGCACTTTAAATTATGATCACCGACGCGTCCGCTCTTCCTCTCCTTGCTTGTCACTCCACGCTGCAAGCACCACATCAAATGGGTGGGTTAAGTGTCATTCTGTAATAATGTACATCGCCGACCGCTTCCACACCTCATCCTCATTTCAACTCGTGCGGTTCGATTGTGATTCTCGACACCATTCCGTTCTCCTCCGCGTCTTCATCAAGCACTTCGTAACCTTCCACTAACCACCCGTCGAAGTCGCCGGGCACTTGTTCCTCGAACGTCGCTTCGACGTACGCCTCAGCCAAATCCGTAGCCGTCTCCATCGAAGCCGCGACCGCGACGATCGCGGCGTCGATTCGCTCAGGAGGCTCCGTGCCATCAAGCTCCTGCTCCGTACCGGTATACTTCTCTTGGTGATGAAGCACCACGAACACGTTGCCACCGACGGGTACGGGACCCTCCTCCTCCTCCTCCTCCTCCTCCTCCTCATCGTCGCTTTCTTCGTCGCTCAGCCCCGCGCCGTCCTCCTCGTCCTCGTCCTCCTCCTCTTCAAACACCTCTTCGTCATCGGATTCCTCCTCTTCTGACGCCTCTTCAGGAGCATCGACTTCGTCACCCTTCGCGCGTTTCGCGGCTCGCTCGTCGTCGGACATGGCGGGCGCGATGCGTGTGTGTTGTGTGATTCCGAGTAGGGGCTTTCCAAGAACTCACGAAAAGAACGAAAAAGAAGACTGTCCGATTGCCGAAAAAGCGCACTGCCGTCGAGCTCGCGAGCTACTTGGTACGCTCGACCTTTGCCGTTGGCGACGGATGACTGCACCAATCTAATCCTGGTTTTCGGCTTGCGTGGTGTGTGTGTGATGATGTCTTCAATGTTTGGGTTCAGAATTGGTTGTCGCACCCTTTGGTAACAAGGAGTTTGGGGATACGTCTCACGCATGTTGTGGGACCGTCAAGACCCACGCGTGATGGACCAGTCGCATCATTTTTGTTAAAACATTGGAAGTATCATGCGCGGCGCGATGCGGGGGGTCGCGGTTTTCTCGAAATCCAATGCCACGAAGGGCAACACGGAGAATGGGTTGGGTTTCGAGGACAGTGGAGTCAGCTTCGACTTGAAATGAGTGGGCTGTTTGGTGGTCTAATCACGGTTCGTGCGTCGAAAAACCAAAGGATCAGCACTGACCAATCATGTGACGCGCTGACGCCTGGGAGGTGATAGATGTGGGTGGATCCCTCGCTACCTTCCCTCTCGGCCCACACGCGCGCGCTGCATTCCCGCACACACCAGACCGTCATCACCATGGCCGCTCTTACCATCTCCGCACCCATCGTGGCCCGCGCCGGGTCCTTCGCCGGCCGCAAGCTCGCTACGAACGCCACCAACGGCACCGTCGGCAAGGTCAGCGCGCGCGCGGTGTGGATGCCCGGGAGCACCCCCCCCGCGCACCTCACCGGGACGCTTCCTTGTGACTACGGCTTCGACCCCCTCGGTCTGGGCAAGGAACCCGCGAACCTTGCCAGGTTCCAGGAAGCCGAGATCATCCACTCCAGGTGGGCGATGCTGGGCGTCGCGGGCGCCGCGGGGCAAGAAGCCATCACCGGCGTGACCTGGATCGAAGCCCCCGTGCAAGATTCCCAGACGTACTTGGGCGCGGAGTCGCCTTTCCCCCTCCCGGTGGTCGTCGCGATCGAGGTTTTCGTGATGGCCTTCGTGGAGCAACAGCGTTCCAACGAGAAAGACCCGGCCAAGAGGCTGTACCCGGGCGGCGCGTTCGACCCCGCCGGGTTCAGCAAGGGCGCGGATTTCGAGACGCTCAAGAAAAAGGAAATCGCCAACGGGCGCGTCGCCATGCTCGCCTTCGCCGGCCTAATCGGCCAGGCGCAGGCCACGAACCTGGAAGGCCCCCTCTCCGCGCTCGGACGCCACGTTGCGGACCCGTGGCACGTCAACGCCGCGGTCAACGCGGCCGCGGTGCCGTACCTGTGAGCGACGCGTGATTTTTTGACGGCTTCGTCGAAAGCGGAAGAGGATGGGAGAATGAGGAGGGGATGACCGGTACGGTCGCGGGCGGGCGTCACTTTCAGTGGAAACGCGTTGACGGAACGTGTGATAGACAGTGCCGTGCACCGCCCGAACAGTATATGTACGAGTTTTGTCGTCAGAGAGGTTTTTGTAACGAGAAGACGATACTCGGTGTGAAAGAATGTTTCGTAAAATCGGCCATGCGCGTTTTTCCGTTTTTCCCACGCGTTCGTTTCCTCGATATTCGTCGTCGTACCGTGTCGCGTGTCCCTCCGTCGCCCTCACCGCGCGTGCGCAGTCGCTCGATGACGAGTCCTCACGCGTTTTTTCGGACACACCTCCGGCGACACCACCAAAGAGGCGCACAAACCTGTCACCGCGGATTTTGAAGTTCTCCGTGTCCCAGAAAAAGTGGATAACCGCTCGGCAAACGAGAGCCACCAGAACTTTGGGTTCGCCGGCTGCCCAAGCGCATTCCTTCGGGCACCTGCGCGCGGTCCTCCCGCGATGGCGTCCCCGTGCGCCGCGCGCGTCGCGGCGACGCCTGGGGTGGGCGCCTCTCGCGTGCGTCGGTCGGCGTTCGGCGCGTCCCGGGCGAACGCGCCGGGTGCACCTTCGTCCTGCGGCGAACCGTCATCTTCGCGGTCGCGGTGGACACCTTCCGCCCGCCCCGTCCTAGACCCGAGCGGCAGGGATACCCACGTCGCATTCGGCGTGGCGCCGTACGCGAGGGATGGCGTTACCCGGGACGCGGCTCGCACCAGGGGCTCGGGCGACGCCGCGAAACGCGAGCGCACGGCGAAGCACACGTTCCACACCGAACACGGACGGCGGGTGTACGTCGAGGTGATCCCGGTTGGCGAGAGTTACCTGGCGAAGTTCGAAGTCGCGGAGGACGTGACGTATGATTTGCGAGGCGAGCCCGTTACCTCAAACTGCGGCGAGCTTTCCCTGCACTGGGGGATGCACCGGGAGTGGCTTGATGAGTGGATGACCCTTCCCGAGCTCCCGAGTGGGAGTGTGTATTCGGAGAAAAGCGTGCGCGGGGATCCGCGCGGGAAATCAGCCGGCGCTGCGACCAGCACGCCGCTCGTTAGGGACGGGGACAGAACAACAGTGGAACACCGATCCGGGTTCCCTCTGAGGTTTGCGCGAACCAAGTTCGAGATCCCGAGCTACTACGCCCCGCTTGAGATGAATTTCGTGCTTGTGGAACGGAAACCGGACAACGAAGACGGGACGGGCGGCGAAACCGTTTTCGACGGCCCGCGACGAAAAACGCAAAGGGAACCGCCAAAGTCCTTCGCCGTGCCGGTAGGCGCGGCCCCGGGGTGCGCGACACCCCTGGGGGTATCACGAGCCAGTTCGTTGGGGCCCACGTCAGGCCCGGGCTGGGTCAACTTCGCGCTGCACAGTTCGCGCGCGCAAAAAGTCACGCTCTTCCTGCAGTACAAACACGCGGGGGACGAGCTTCCCGAAACCATGGAGTTTGCGCTGAACTGCACGACGCACAAAACAGGCGACGTGTGGCACGTCGCGCTGCCCGTTGGGATGCGGGGGGCTATTTTGCCCATGCCTTGTCCAGGGAGCGCTATTTCCAACGACACAGGAAACAGCGGAACTGCTTCCAAAGATACATACAACAACTCGTTGGCCACCGTGTTGTACGGCTGGAAGTGCGACGGCGACGTGCGCGCGGGGGGGTGGCGGTTCCACCCGGGGCTGGTGCTGTTCGACCCGAGGGCGACGTCGTTGCGGCCTCCGCTGGGCGCGTTTGAAGACACGCAAACCGTGGTGCCAGCTTTGATGGGCAGCTTGGCGGACGTGATGAACGGCGACGACGCGAACGCGTACGCGACGCGCGTGGCTTCGAAATCGCGGATCGAAAAGCCGCGCCGGAGGCGCGCGCCCGGCATGGAAGTCGCGTACGAGCTGAGTATCAGGTACGTATTGCATTTCCCAAATTCCGCCGACTGTTTGCCCATACAAGACTGACACTTTCTTTTCTTTATCTCAGCGACTTCACGTCGCACGTCAGTTTCCTTGAATCCTTGGGTACCGACAGTGCGTTTCCGAATGCGTCGCCCCAGGGACCGGCCAATGGGGTCGAACCAGGCACGTACGCCGCCGTGTTGGCGAAAGTTAACCACATCGTCGGCGTCGGCGCGACGACGGTGCTTTTGTTGCCGGTACAGGCTTGTTTAAACCGAGACGGGGGCGACAACTTTGGCCAAAACCCGATTTCGCTCTTCGCGTGCGATTCGCGCTTAGCGGGTGCTCGTGCAACCTCTGGCGAACCCGCGCATCAGCTTCGACAATTAATACGAGGCTTGCAGCGACACGGGCTGGAGGTGCTGATGCACGTTTCGCTCACGCACCTGGGCGAGGGTTCGGACGACAAACCAAACACGAACTCGTTGCGGGGAATAGACGCGGAGTCGTACTACCAGCTCGGACCGACCGGGCGGGTGGAGATGAACAATTCAATTGACCCGACCGCGTGCGTGCTGAACCCGTGCTCACTCGTGACGCAACAGTTCGTCGTGGACGCGCTGAGGCACTGGCGAGTGCAGATGGGGGTGGACGGGTTCGTGGTGGACTCGGGTGGGGGGATCGCGCGGGGGACGTACGGACGGAGCTTGTTGTTGGAATCCATCGCGAACGACCCGGTGCTTGGCGGGGGGGAGGGGGGGCACCACGGCGGCGGCGCGGGGGCGGGGGGGGGCGTGCGTTTGTTTCTCACCCCCGGGGAATTTGAAGTAGGTCGGATGCAGAACTGGGGGGTGTGGGGTGAGCGGGTAACGCCGGCGTACGCGCGGGACGTGGGTGCGTTTCTGGAGGGCAAAAACGGCGCCGTCGGCGGGTTCGCCGCGCGCGTGTGCGGGAGCGCTGACTTGATAAGAGGCGAGCGGAGCGCGGGCAGTGGGCACGTGATGAATTCGTGGACGTCGTTTCCGTTCGGGGGGACGCTGGCTGATTTCGCGAAAGGCGTCGCGGAACGGGCGGGGGTGACCCCCGAAAACGCCGCGGCGCACGCCCGGTCAAAAACGCACCGCAAAGCGGGCGGAATCTCGGGACGCGCGCCTGTGAAAACCCGGAAGCCGCTGGACCCGACGCCCGGCGAGACCGCGCTTGTTGTGCGTGCCATGTTAGCAACGCTGTTTCTGTCGGACGGCGTCCCCGTGGTCAATGCGGGGGACGAGTACGGCCACTCCCTGCGGGGTTTGGAGGACGCACCAAAAACGTGGAAAAACGACGCGAACGCGTTTCGGTGGGACGCGGTTGGCGTTTCGGGTTCTGTTGGCTGCGAAATCGGCGCGTTCCTCTCCGCGTGCGCGTCCTTCAGAAGACGAAGACACGACCTGTTCGGATTCGGGGGAGGGAACGTGTTGTGGAGCGATTTGTCCGGCGAACACTCGCCGGACTGGGAAGCACCAACAAGCGCGCCGCAGCTCATGTGCCGCCGGCGCGCCGCGACCGCGCCGGGCGCGGTCGCTGTCGCGTCCGTGGATTCCATGGATTCCGTGGAGCGAGTCACCCAAGATGCGGTGGCGATTTGGAACTGCGGGTCACTCCTGGCGCGCGCTGTGATTGGCCAGCCCCCTATTGGGTACACCTGGGTGCGCGTGCTGGACACCGCCCTGGCGTCCCCCGCGGATTGCGAACTCGCCTACGTCTCCCTGGCGGGGCCGCAAGGCACGTACCTCGTCGCGCCGCACGCGGTGGTTTTGTTGGAGCTCGCGCCAGCCCCAGAGGGAACCGCGCCGACCACAGAGCAGGTCCAGGCGGCGCGCGCGGTGGAGGAGCGCAGAGCGGCGCGCATCCCGGACGCCGCGCGCGCCGCGCCGATTCCGACGCAGACGCGCGCGCCGACGCAGACGACGCGCACTCCGGATCGCCAGCCTCTTGAACAAACTCCACAAACGGCTCCGCAAACTACGCCACCGCCGCAGACGCAACCGCAGACGATGCAACCTCCTCCTGGCGAGTTCCGACCGCCCACGGATCCAGGGCAGACGGCGCGGCCGAACATGCCCGCCGCCCGGCCGCAAACGCCGTCGTCGAACCCGACGTTTCGACCGCCGCCGTGAGGGTGTGGTTTCGCGAAGAAAAAAAATACAAGCGCGCGGGGCTATTTGGAACTTTCGGGCTTTCGCAACGCGGACTTGTATTGCAAAGAAAGAGACTATAATACGACGTCTTCGATGATTCTAAATTCTGATTCATACGCACACGCCCCGGCCGTACCCTCTTTTCTGTCTTCCTTTCTTCTGTCTCTCGAATTCAATTCGTGTTCTACGTCTGTCCTGGTACTATACGGACGTAACGCATTGCTTCCACCGTTACTTGTGCTCGAGGAGCATGTTGTTTTCGGGCGCCAAGCCCACGCAGGCGCGGAAGACGTTCTCCAGCATCGCGCGTTGCTTGGAAAGCGCGTTCACTACCGGTGTGCCTCTTGGCACCAGGGGCGCTTTCGTGAGGTACGACAGCAACACTGAGACGGGGTGCAGTTTTCTGAAACGGTTTTCGTCGCGCGGGCCTTTGATTTCTATGCGCGTTGAGAGCTCCGCGATGAGGCACATGTCCAGAATCAGCGGCGCCGCGAGCAGTGAGTCCTCGCACGTGTTGTGCATCACGATCGTTGATCTGCCTCCCATGAAGATCTCGCTGGTGTACTCGTCCATCGCCCTTTTGCTGTCACCCACGTACGGCACGTACTTAATAACAACCACGTGGTCGGGGTGCTCGCCCGGTTTGTACAAAAGCTCGTTCGACGCCACCATGTCGTCCACAACGTTACTTTTCGAAATCTCCTTGGACCTGAAGCACTGGGGGGAGGAAAGATTCATGCCGTCGTTGTTCCCCAGGTGGTTGTACGAAACAATGCTGGTGGGTTTGATTCCCGCGCCGACAAGAAAGTCAACAAGAACGCTTTTCATTTTCGTCTGGCCGGATTTGAAGTCGTCCCCCCCGATCAAACTCCCCAGCCGAACCGCCGCGTCGATCAAACCAGGCACGAACGTGTTTTGCGGCGAGCCGTTGATGAAAGGTACGCCTTGCGATGGGTAAAACAAAGTGTCAGTCGGAGAGTGTTGAGCATGGGTGTACTGCATATCGCGATGGATGGACAAACAGTCACCAGCTTCGGTAAAACAGTGCACTTGTGATGTATGTAGTATCTCCTTTTAATGACTAGTGGACGTCAAAGAGGGGCTTGAAACAGTCGTCGGCTGATTTGGGAAACGCCCAACGCGTACCTTCGTCCACGCACGCCAGGGCGTACAACGTCGAGGGGGATACCTCGTCCTCGTCGTTCGCGATGGACGTTCGTAGCGCGTCTTCCGTGTCATTCAAACCAGCCGAGATTTCGCCGTACCGCTCCGTGTTTGCGGTCCAAAGCACCACGACTTTGTCCACCCCAGATTTCTTTTTGAAATCGTCGATGTCCGCGCGTATCTGGTCCATCTTTTGCTGTTTCGTGCCGCCAATCGTGTGGTCCGCCCTTTGTGCTTGGTTGGGCGCGATGAACTGAGGGTCGTAGATGCCTTTTCGAGGGACCACGGATTTCAGAAAAGGCGCGAGTTGCCGCTGCAAGTCCCACTCGAAAACCTTCGCCCGCTCCATCGCGTCCGCCATGTTCATTGAACTGATTGTTCACGAAAGTGTCAGCCTTGTGTTGGCAAACGTGGAGGCGGGATTTGGGAAAGCCCCAACACGTACCTGATATCCCACCCGTCGAAAACGATCTCGTTCGGGTTCGCCATGGGCAGCAAACTTCTGAACGGCGTGAACACCTCCTCCCCACCCGCCGACCCGACCCGGCACGTCGCACTTTGCGTTAAGCTCCCGAAATAGTCAGGCGCGCGTACGCCCTCTTTGGTTTTCCAGGTAATCCCCTCCCGGTTCGCCACCACGCCGCCCATCAGCGTGGTGCCGTTGTTCCCGCCCAACCCGACTAGCATGATCCCGAGCTTTGGCTTTTTCAAATCGGTTTTGAATTTGTACGTCGTCTCCGTGGGCGTCACGACCCACGCCGATTTCCCGTCGCCGAGGTCGGTTGATTCGAGCTTGGTGTCGTGGTACCTGCGTTTTTGTTATTTCCAGCAAGGGCATGGAGGTGCGAGCGAGGCCAGTCAGAGAGTCAGAGCATAATAAAAGCATAGTCAGAGAATCAGTCAGAGCGAAGGAAAGAAAAGGGCGGGCTGCGATACCCATCAATGCAAAAAAAGTGCCGGCCCGAAAAAAAGCCAGAGAAAAAATGCCGATGCCTCTCCACGATGTGTTTGCCGACCTCAAGCGTCGGTCCCCGGTGCGTTCCCGGAGTGCGTTTTTCAAGGAAGCGGCGTCGCGGGATCACGGGACGAAATAGCTACTTACGTGTACGTCGACTCGATGTGTCCGTCCGTGTACACCACGTTCGGGGACTTCACGGTGAACGTGTCGATCAGCATGGTGCGCGTCGGCCGATCTCGGCGTCCGCCTGCCTGCTTTTCGAGGCACCGAAGCGTGCGTTTGACGAGGGGGTCTGGTCAGCGTCTTTTTGTCGGTGCAATCGATCACGGAACAAGAGACGTGAAACGAACGTGCAGAGGCACGAGGGTCACGGGGACGGGGGGAAGGCGGGAGGAGCCACGACGCACCGTAGCGCGTCTCGCGATGTGCGCCTCGGAAACACCGTCGATTCGATGTCGTGCGACACGATTTGCGCTTTTTTCAGGCGAAAAATGTGCAAACGTTGAAAGGGAGGATGGCTTCAAAACACTTCGTTTCAAGACACGCGCGTGGTTTCACTTGACTATTTTTGGTTTCAACACCACGTCCGCTAAACTAAAACTGCACGTACAGGTCTCGGTCGGGGTTCATCTCCTCAATCAACTCCACCGCTTCCGTCAACGCGACCTCGCCGAATTTCGTGATGTAGTTGTTGTTCACGGAGATGCTTTGGATCGCCCCGTCCGCGTTGTTTTTAATAGCCTGCGCTAACGCGAACGCGCCTTTGTCTTTGATTTCGTTGTACCCCAGGTCCAGTGAGGTTAGGTTTTCGTTTACCGTCGCTAACGACTGCGCGAGCGCCGCGCACCCTTCGTCCCCCAACTCGTTCCCGCGCAAGTCAAGCGTGGTGATGTGCTCGTTGTACTTGATGGCGTCCGCGAGGTACCAAGCACCGTCTTTGGTGACCTTGCACCACCCCATGCGCAGCGTGGTGAGCTTGCTGTGGAACTTCACCGCCTCGGCCAGGGCCTGGCACCCTTTCGGGCCGACCGGGTTGTACCCCAGCTCCAGGGTGCGCAGCGGTTTGTTTTCCCTCAGCGCCTCTGCCAGCGCCTTGGCGCCCACTTCCAACACGTTGTTCCCCCCGATATCAAGGGTTTCGATGCCCCCGTTGTCCTTCATCGCGGTTGCGATCGCGATGCACCCGAGGTCACACAGTTCGTTCATGTAAACGCTGAGGTGTGTTAGTTGTGTGTCGTCTTTCAAGTATTGCGCGATGAACTCGCCGCTCTTGAACCCGAACCCGTTGTTCCCGATGTCCAAGCTCGTGAGCTTGCACTGTCGCGTCCGTAAGGCCTCGCAAAGCGCCTCCACGCCCAGATCGCCGATATCGTTGCCATTCAACTGCAAGCCCTTGATCCCCGTGTTCTTCGCCAAACCGTTCGCAAGCGCCTTGCACCCCAAACCACCCACGTAGTTGCCGCTTATCGAAAACGTCTCCAAAGTCGTGTTCACCGCCAGCGCCTCGGCGAGCGCAACCGTGCCGGCGTGGTCGATGGAGTTGTTGTTCAGCTCGAGCGCGGTGATCGTGGTGTTTACTTTGAGCATCTCCGCGAGCGCGCACGCACCTTCGTCTCCGATTCCCGATGAATTCAAGTTCAACGTGTTTATTGTGGAGTTCGTTTTTAAGTATTCAGCGAGCACGGCGGTGCCTTCGTCGCACAGGTTGTTGGACGCCAGGGATAACATCTCCAGCTTGGTGTTACTTTGCAGCGCCTCGCAAAGCGCGGCGACGCCCTCCGTCCCGATACCGTTCGCGCCGAAGTCGATACACGTAGCGGTGTCGTTGAACGCAAGCGCGGACGCGATGTACGCCGCACCTTCGTCACCGAGTGACCGCCCGTGAAGATCCACGGTGTCGAACCGCCGCATCTCGTTCATCATATCCTTCAAGTTCCGCTTGAACTCGCCTTTGATTTGCCGCGGTGCCTTCGCCGCCGCCGCGCCGACGCCGCCGTCCTCGCCGCCGCCGCCGAACGTGGGCATCCCAGCGAAACTACCCGCCCCAACCGGTGCGTTTTCCCCAACACCACCACTACCGCCCATCTGAGCGGAACTCATGCCCATCTCGCCCAAGGTCATGCCGCCAGTCGCGGCGGGCGGCGCGTTGGCGTCGGCGTTTCCGCTGCCGCCGTTTTTCTTCCGCCACAGGAAGAACCCCACCGCCGCGACCGCCACTGCGGCGCCTCCCAGGAGCAGCACATCCGGGCCTTCCTCTTCGAAGGGGGGGGGGGACAGGGCGCTCCTGTACTGGGACGAGCGCGTGGTGGACCGGGGGCGAAGTTCGCTCGCGCTGCGCGTCGGCGCCAGCGCCTGGACCTGGACCTCCTCCTCCTCCACCTCCACCTCCGCCGTCTCACCCGTTTCGCCTGTCGCGAAACCAGCCGCGTCGTACCCGTCCTCCTCTCCAGACTCCTCGCCAGCGCCACTCCTCGCGGCTGCTTCCTCCGCCTCGAACGCGGCGAGCTCCGCCTCCTCGGCTTCGCGAGCCTCCCTTTGCTCCCGCAGCTCGCGCCTGGCGCGTATTTCCTCGGGGCTCCGCTTCTTCTTCGCCCCCGCCGCGTGTGTCACCACGGAGACGCGGCCGCGCGAGGTGTGGCGTCCCCCTGGGCCGGGAACAACCAACAGGCCCGCGATGCCGGCGATGCCGCGGCTGCACGCGCTGGCCCTCGCCGTCAAGGCCGCACGCGCGCGCGACCGTTGGCGCACATCAGACAACCTCGCCGCCGGCGCGACCGCACTCATCGCGGCCGTACCAGGCGCCGAGACGCGTCTCCGCGTCACCACCTGGGTTCTCACAGACACCGCGATGATCGCGCGGTGCGTTGACATCATGCCGAGCTCGTCAATTCGTCACTCGACGCAGTCGGGTCACGTCGTCGCGACCGACGTTATGCGGTGACTCGGCTCGATCTGCAACCCTAAACCCGGTTTGCTTTTGTTGTTTTATTGCCAAGAGATGAAGAGAACTCAGTAAAGCAACGCCGTCGCGCGCTGGGCGGCCCTGGCTCCCGTTTTGCGAATCGTCCGGCGTCGGTCGCGAGTGCCTCGTCCGCGTTTCACCGCGCCCCCGCGTGTCGCGCGATGACCCCGAAACCCGCGTATCTTGTGTTCCCCAAAGCCGTGTCCGTGTTCCTTCTCGCGATCTTTGTGATTGCTTCACCGCCGATCGTTGCCGCCGCGGGTGCGCCTTCCGGGACCACACCCCATGGCCCCGTGGGCGAGTCCCTGCGTGCGTGGATCAAGACGCACGCCAGCGCGGGGGTTGAGCTGGAGGGTGTGTATTTCGGCGAGCACGACGGGCTTGGCGCGTCTTTGCGAGCGGGCGGGAGTTTGCGACGAGACGTGGGTGTTTTCGCCGCGTCCGGCGGTTTAGCGTCAGACGAGGCGTACGTGTCGGTGCCGTGGAGCTTGGTGCTCTGTCCCGAGTCAGTCACCGCGGTGAGGCCTGAGTTAGCCACCCTGCTTCGGTCGTTGAGAGAGGAGTACGGCTCCGATGGCAAAAGCGCGCTGATGCTGGCGCTGATTCACGAGCGGTTCGTCGCGCCGCGCGATTCGCCGTGGCGTTTGTACTTGGACGCGCTCCCAGATCCGGCGCAAAACTTCTCGGATTTATTCGACACCCCACTTTACTGGGACCCAAGTCTATTAAGGGAACTGGAGGGGAGCTCCGTGCTGGATGACGCGATTACGGACCAGGCCAAGGTCCGGGCGGTGCACAACGGGTTTGTGAAGCGCGCGTTTTCGCAAAAGCCGTTCTTTGGGGTTTTTGACCGCGAAAACGACGGAGACGACGCAAAAATTCCGTCGCTCGCGGCGACACAATGGGCGTGGTCCATCGTGCACTCGCGAGCCAGCAACGTCCCTGGCAAAGGCCTGGTGCTCATACCTCTGGTTGACATGATCAACGACAAACGAGGTGGTGGTGGAAAGATGAAAGGTACCGCGGAAGGTACCGACGGCGGTGATTGCGGTGGTGGCAAAAAGGGCGGCGGTACCGAGGACACAACCGACACCCGCGACTTCGCGGTGTACGACGCTCAGTACGACCGCGCCGTTGTGTACGCCAAACGGGACTACTCACCCGGTGAAGAGGTCACCGAGTCGTACGGCGCGTGGAGTGACGCGGACACGCTGCTTTCTGGTGGGTATCTTTTACCTGAAACTGGTCATGATCAGTCGCGAAACTGCGTGCCCATCACGCTGTCTCCCGAAAACTTCGCCACCGAAGTTGCGTTGGGAAAAGTTTCAGCGGCGTTGAGGTCAAGCGGGTTTCCGGTTCCGTGGCGCGTGTGCGTGTCCCTCCCGGGCCAAGGCACGGACAGCACCGCGAAACGAGTCGCGCGGTGGGCCTCCATTGTGTCGGGGAGTGAGGGAAACACAAACGAAGAACCTGGGGAACCTTTGGAACCTGAGGAATCTGAGGAATCCGAAAAAGAAAAAGACCTTTCCCAAAACTCAAACGCAAAGCGCGCCGGCGAGCTCTTGGCGCGCTTGCTCCAAGCGCGACTTGCGGAGTACCCGACGTCCGTTCGCGAGGACCAGGCTTTGTTGCAGGTGTTCGGCGAGGAGCTTGAGCAGGTCGTGTGGGCCTTTGACAACTTGTTTGAGTTTGTGGAGTTCCCTGAGGAAGACGAAACGGCACCAGAAAGCGCGCTTGCGAAGCGAACCGCTTTGGAGAAACGCGCGCGCGCCTTGCGTCGCGCTTCGCTCGCGACGCGGCTTCGGTTGCGCGAGAAGAAAACGCTCGCGGAACTTTCGGAAAGCGTCGCGCGGGCGGGAGGCGACGCGTTTCTGTGGGCAAACGGTCTGGGCAAGGTTTCTGGTGACAAGGATGAGCTGTGCGTAGTCACAACAGGGTTTGATTATTAAATACAACATTTTATTTTTGCCACAAGGCGGCTTGGCCGAACAATTGCACGTAAGAAAAGTGCGCTCCGCGAACTCGCGCGATCCGCGACGCCGCGCGTTTCAACGCGCGAAATATATACCCCCATTTTTCGGGGTTTAATGTAACAAGTAAACCGAAAGAAACGTTTCCGAAAAGGTTTCACCCGCACCGTCTTCGCGGGCGGGTCACCGTTTGTGCCCGGACGTCTCCGGCGGTCGCCCCATGAGCTTCTGGACGTACTGCACCGTGTTGACGTTGTGCGGCATCACTCTCGTGGCGCCAAACTCCACCACCCCGAGTTTCGTGGGGACGCAGATTATGCTCCGAATACCCGCGTGTTTGGCTTGGCGCAGGCGCTGAAACGACCACGCGGGGAGGGACTCGATTGTTTCGTGCCACTCGTAGTTCCCCGTGTACCCCACCCGGCCCACAGCGCCAAACCCGACCGCCCAGGACGGGTACATGCTCCGGCTCGTGTCAATGAACAGCGCCAACGCGTTGTTCGTCCCGGGATTGGCATCCATCCCGACGTCGTACTCCAACGTCCCCCCAGCAGAAGAGTCGTCGGATGAATAGGTGTCAATGAGACGACGTTTCCAAAGGATCCCGTAATCAAACCCTTTCGCGTCCGCCACGAACTGCATCTTGTCCTTCGTCGAGCTCACGCGCGGCGCCGGGCCACGCCACCCGCCGCTTCCCGACCCGTGACTCTGTCGCGTACCCAGCGGGTTCACAAGCGGGCCGTCTCGGTGAAAAGACAACACGCTGTCCCGAAGAAGCTCGTCCACGCTTTGCGGGCGCGGGGGGGCGGGTACTGGGGCGGCGGCCGCGGGAACGAGTCGCGGCTCGATCTCTGTTGTCGTCTCGGCGCCGTCGCCGTCGGTCCGGTTTTTTTTGGTAACCTTCCACCGGTCAGGAGACCCAGCAGAGCTCACGCCCCCGGTTTGCGAAACAAAAGACCCGTGGCGGCTCCCGCCCGCTGATAAACTTGAGTACGGGCTCGACGCGTCGCTCGCGCCGCTCGACGTGCCGGGATACGAAAAGTGTCCGCGAGGCGAGCCTTGAACAACCCCGACCCCGCGCGCGAAAGGGTCCATCGATTGCGTCGCCACGCCTTTCGCAGCAGGCGAGGGGCGGACGATGTCCATGCCGTCGTACGCGGGGGGGGCGGACGACTGCATCCTTTTTATGAACTTTTTCCAGAAACTTATTAGTCTCACAAGTCTTTGCCAAAAAGCGAAATGCCCACCTGAAAAATGCGGAAAGGAGGGTGAGAAACAGTTTGCGACCCGACATGATTTCGAGGAATTTCCGCTCTTCGGAAATTCTCGCAACCCCCAAAGCCACGAAAGGACGGGGGGCTCGTGGCGAGGTGGTGTCCTCGGGCCCGGGTGGGTTCGTGGACGCGCGACCGCGGGTTCGCGAAGAACGCGCCACACACGTTTCCCTCGCGAGATCACTCGCGTGCGCGTTGAAACCACGCCGCGTGCTTCTCCCGAAACACCGCCCCGGCAAGACATTTCCGCGCAACAGGAGGACATCACGTCGAAAGCAAACCTAACCGCGTGAATTACGGTTCGTTGGGGCACACACGGGTGCGTTTGAAAGGCAAATAACTCGACGGCAGGTCGCGAAGAAAGGGAGATTCGGAAACAACGCGTACCTGGTGTGATCTGTCCGCACCCGGCGTCGCACCCGACGCGTCTCCGCACCGCGCGCGCGAGACTGCGAGGCGCATGTCTTGAGAACGAATCAAACACCTTCTGGACCTCTCCAGTGACTTTTTAGTCTTCAAAACGTCGACGGTTGCTCGTGCCTTTTCGAAGTCCTGAAAGTAACAAAAGGGGAAGAAAGGTGCGCTTTATGAAAAGATTGGTGAATTGAGACCCGAGCAAACAGTCGGTTGTTTCCGCAAAGGGGGCGTCAGCCCCCCCCGTTTCTGGCCATAAATTGAGAATCAGGAGGACGACACCCATTTGACGACAGGCATGAAAACAACGTTTGAAGAGAAGACGCATCTCAGTGATGAGCAGGAAAAAGAGATCAGGAGTCACTCAAAAAGAACCCAAATCGTTTAATGATGATTACTGGACCACGCGTCACCCACACCTCACCTCACCAAACCCTCGCCGTGACCGCCCGGTCCGTCACCGCGCTGGCGAAGACGTGTTCCCCTCCGGTCGCGGTTCCGGTCGCCGCGACCGCGCGGACCAAGCACCCGACGTCGGTTTTGGTTAAAACGTACGTCGCGGCTTCGGCGCCGGCGATTGTTTTGAACAGAGGCGGTGTGGTTTTTTGCGTCGCAGCGCTGCGTTTCGTGTCGCAAAAATCCACCAAACCCCGTTGCCACCGCAGTGTCAGTGGCGTTTCTTCCGACTGCAACAGCCCACCCACCCCCCAAAGCGACCCGGTGTCAACCCTTAACGTGAGGGTCTCGCCCTCGGCGGGGGCGCCGAACAGCGCCACGCGCAACGCCGGTTTTTGTGTTTGTTTTTCTGTTTTCTTTTCCATCTCGGAACAACAAGGAGGCTCGGTCGTCTCACTCTGGTTCGCATCAGTCACCTCCTCGTTCGCATCAGTCACCTCCTCATTCGCATCAGTCACCTCCTCGTTCCCATCAGTCACCTCCTCATTCCCATCAGTCACCTCCTCGTTCGCATCAGTCACCTCCCCGTTCGCATCAGTCACCTCCCCGCCCCCCTCCTCCCCGTCCCCGTCGCTTCCCTCGGTTCCGTTGCGTATGTCACCCAGGCTCTCCATGAACCGGTCGAAAACCTGGCCTTTGCCTTTGATTTCATCCGCCGAAGCCCAAACGTGGGCGGGGACGGAGTGGTGAGCCGATGACGACAATCGCCGCGCCGACGCGGACGACGCCTCCGTTTGTTCGCCTCTTTGTTCGCCCCTGGTATTGGAAAATTCTGTCCGAACCCGCGTTTCCGCTTCGCGCGCGTCCGTTGACGCGCGACGTGCCACGCTCGCGATGCGCGCGCGCGCGGCGTGTGCCTTCTGCAGCACCTCGGCAACGAGCGTTTCCATGGCCCGGATCTCGTCCCCGGCGGATTCCCCGCCGTTGTTTCGCGCGAACGCGTTGGTATTACTATCATTCGAGTCACAAACGCCAGAACGCGGCGTGTGCATCGCAGAAGAGGCTCTTGATTTTGATACCACAGAGGATGCCTTCTGTAAACGCGCCTGTGCCAACGCGTACCGCGCCTCCGCCTCGCGCACGCGGGCTCGAGCCGCATCCGCGGCGGCGCAGGCGACAAGAGCGGCGGAGGTTTCGTCGCCGGTTTTTGTATCGGCGTTGGTTTCCGTATCGGCTGCGTTTGAGTTGGAGACGGAAACATCAGAAGCGCCGCGCCCTTCGCTTTTTTGGCAGGCGCCCTTAGACCCGCTCGACCCACTTTTTTTCGCCAGCCTCGCCACATCCAGCGATGTGGACAAAGGCACAGCGTGTGGGCTCGGGGTTTCCGGGGCGAACAAAGCCGATTGCGCGTGGGAGGGAAGAGAAATGTTTTCGTCCCCGCAATCCGCTCGGCGCTCTACCCTCGACGTCCCGAGCTTGGCGAAACTCGACGCCGCCGCGAGCGCGGGACCGGGACCGAAGGCCACCTCCAAGGCACGACACCCCACCTCCACAGCCACGGCTGGCGATCGGTCAAGACTAGTCGGAAGGTGCTCAAAGTGTTGTTCCGTACGGTGTTCAGTCGGAAGGCGGTGTTCCCGTTGTTCGTCCTCCGTCGCACCAAACTCCGCGCGTTTCGTCCCGACCGGCGTCGCGGCCCCTGATTGGCTAGCGCTCACGGAAGCGCTCGCCCTGGCGATTAAAAGTTCCATTTCCCGGACCGTTTCCGTGGGAAACGGCGTCCCCGCGTTTCGCGCGCCGCGCGCGGTGGAGTGTAAAGCGCAAAGCGCCTCCCGCCACGGCGTCGCGAACGTCGTTTGGCTTTCCTCCACGCTTCCCATCCAGTCCTCGCCTTCGAAATCGGAATCGCCGAGGGGAGACTCACTAGGGGACTGCTCCATTAACACACGAAGCTGAGCGATATCGGTGCTTTGCGCGGCGGTAACGCCGCTTCGCGCGTCGGGCACGTTTTGAGCGTTCGCGTTCGTGGACGTTAGTTTCGCCCGGCCAAGAGGCTTCAACCCGGTCTCTCTGGTTTCCCCTGGTACCGTGTTACCCCCGCGTATTTCCTGCGTAATCTCGTGCGACGCTTCGCTCGAAATGTCGTGCGCTGATGGCTCGTCGTTTTTGGTCTCGCGCCCAGACGCGAGCGCGCGCGTGACCGCCGCGGCGAGCGCGCCTGAGACGACCGATGCTAAAAACAATTCCTTCGCGCCGAACCTCGCGTGGGTGTCGATTACGACCGCTTCGCCGTTCGCGTCGTACAAAACACCCCGTTCCGATGACCGTGACTGTAGTGGGAACGTGGCAGTCGCGTGATGGTCAGTCGCACTCGCGACGCCCGTACCAATCGCCGTTTCCGACCAAAGACCACCTGCGTCGCTCTTGGCGCCGAAAACAAGACGCTTCCACATGTTTGCGTTGTTTTGCTCAACCACGAACGTGGCTTGGTTGGTGCGGCGACGCGACTTGGACGTACCACGCGAGTGAAACGCGTGAGTCACGCCGGCACCGACCACGGCGGCACCAGCCGCCGCCGCGGCGGGGTGGATACCCCACAGCCCCGACATGGTCGAGGCGCACCGATGACTGGTTGCCGCGCATGTTCACTTCGAAAATTCTCGCGCTCTTTTTGGTGAGAGCCCACAAAACGCAAGTCGCGTCAAACGAGGATAAAGTTACGAGGGTCGCCCCGACGTGTTTCCTCGGAGCAGCCGTCGCGTCCACGAGCCCGCATGCTTCGCGCGCGACCGCACAAGGAGACGCGCGTGAAGCCGCGTTCGCACCCGGTGGAGTGCCAACGGCGGTTGTCTGACCCCGTCGCGTCGTGCCCGCCGCGCTCGTTTTCCCGCGACTCCTCGGCGTCCCCGCGCCTTCGACGTCTTTTCTAGGCGTCCCGCGCCACCACGACGCCAACACGCGCGTCGTCACAGACCATGGGCTGCAGCCCCAGCAAGTCCCCCGCGCCTCCCGTGGTGCCCGGGAAAACAGTTCACGGCTCGCGCGAGGTCCTGGACGGCGCGGACTGGGGTACGCGCGCGTCAACCGAGATACCCGCGGACGACCGCCACGCGGGCGCGCCCGGTCCCGAGCGGGGTAGTTTCCTGGAAAGAGGGGACGTGCACGGGGACGGGGCCTCCGTGGTGTGGCGCTGCCCTGCTCCCATGGACACGCCCGCGGGGACAAGGGCGTGTTCGCCGTGGTTCACGGTCCCCAAGCGTTCCGGGAACCACCCGAAAGGCCCGAGCGTGGAGTGGCGGCTGTTCTGGAGCGTACGGGACCACGACGCGGGGTCGTGCTCGTTGTACCTGGAGTGCCGCCGCGGCACAAGTGTCGTTTCTTCTTTTTCCAACGCGGAGGGCCACGAAGTGCCCGTTTGTTTCAGCTTCGGGTTGGTTCGCAACGTGGGCACGACGAACAACAACGAAGAGACACAGGTGTGCACGCCAACCACCGGTAAGGCGAGTCACTTTGGGAACGCGGGTTCGGGTCAGGAAACCGAAACCCTCCGCGAGCACAAAAAACAAAAAGAAACCGAAACACAAAACGCGGCGCGCGCTTCGCGGCGCCTGAGCATCACGAAGGTGAGTACTTGTTTTTCCCAAATCCCAGCCTCCACGTTTGCCCATACTCGTCCTGACGAAGGGACGGCTATACCTCTGACTGTTTACGTAATACACATCACGACCGACTGACACTTTTCGTGTAACAATAAAGCCCGTGGTGGACATGGTCGCGTCCATACGCAGCACGATTGGGTGGGCTGTTTCGAAGGACTCGACGTTCTCGCAGGATGGGCACAACAAAACGGATCAAAAAATGACAGATCACGGGACGCGATACTTCCGAAAAACGAACGAACAGGCGCGGATAAACTTCGAAACTTGTTCGTGCGAGGACGGGCGGTGCGCGCTCCTCGCGGACGCCCGACGCGACGGTAAGGGCCTTTCCCACTCACCACATCACGAAAGACTGATTGCCCATACAGGACTAACACTTTCTTTTCAACAACAAGGACCGGGCGTGGACATGGTCATGGCGCACAAGTTCGTGCTTCCGGAACGCGGCGGCGAGCGCGTTTCGTACGCGCAAAAGTCGCCGGGGTTGCCCGACGGAAAAAAGGCATCCACGACGTGGGGCGCGCGCAAGTTCGTGACTTGCGACGAGCTCCGGTTCTCTTCGGCGAACGGCTTGACAAACGACGTGCTCGTGGAGCTTGCGTTTTACGACGTCGCGCGGGGGGAACCCGACTCCGTGACAGGTATGTCGTCGGACGAGGACAGTTTCATCGGCAACGAGAACACGTCCAACAACGACTCGGATGACGAAATGACACGACTTCCTCCCGCCGCGCACCGCGCGTCGCGAAGCGCGTCGTCCCCTCCCTCGCCCCTCGGCACCCCCGAGGCGTCCGTGCAGCTTCTCAGCGAGTCGCCGTTGATGTTGGTGTTCGACAACTTCCTCACCGCGAAGGAGTGCGACGATTTGATGGCGCTGGCGCAGCCTGATCTGCGGCGGTCGCGTGTGACGGACGGCAAGCTTTCGGAAGGGCGAACGTCGTCGAGCACGTTCCTCACGGGGTCGAGGAGTGACGCGCCCGTGGTGCGCTTGATCGAGCGACGCATTTTACGCGCTGCCGTGGCCGTGGGACAAATCATCGCGACGCGCACAAACAGAGGTGGTGGATGCGCGAGTAACGTTGACCTGTTCCGCAAGGACGAGAGCGGGAACGAAGACGAAGGGGGGAGACTTGCCCGCGGCTTGATTCGAAGAAACGACACCGCGAACGAACGAAAACAAACGCAAGAACAAGAAACGCCCCCGCTATCCAGCGCTGCGACCCCCCTGGTCGGCGCCGAGCCCATGCAGGTCGTGAGGTACGACAAAGGCGAGATGTACACCGCGCACTACGACAACAAACAAGGCTGCGTCCGGCGAGCCGCGACGTTCATGATGTACCTGAACGACGTCGAGACGGGTACGTATTGGGCCTTTCCCAAATCCGTCAGCACAAGTTTTTCCCGCACAGCACGTTAACCACTTTTCGTGTAACAATCACAGGCGGAGCGACGCACTTCCCAAAGGCGACGCCGGCGGTGTTGAGAAACTCGGGCGCTGGCGACGGCTCCGGTAAAGTCGTAAAGGGCGACGGCGTGCGCATCTGGCCAAGACGAGGCCGGGCGCTTGTGTTTTGGAGCGTCCGCGGGGGCGTAGAGGACGCCAGGAGCCTTCACGAAGCGGAATCCGTGGTGCAAGGAGAGAAGTGGATAGCCACCAAGTGGTTACAAGTCGCCGAGCGCTGTGGGTGAGGTACTTTTTTGTGAAACCGGGCGCGGAACGTCGGTGAAAGAAACAGACGAAAGATGTGTTCGTCGCGGCTCATTGTTTGTTAAAAAAGAAAAGACAAAAGATGAAACAGACAAAGTTCGTGGTATATGCACAGTGTTACATTCGCGCTCCGCTTCACTCCAACCTCTCCGCGCGTCGGACGTCGAGCCCCGGCTCGACGCGCCGATTCAGTTATAATCCCACGGTATTCCCAGTCATAAAAATGCACGGACAGATTACTTCTCCTTCTTGGATTTCTTAGCCTTCTTTTCGTCGTCCGGCGCGTCGTCCTTTTCGCGTTTTTCCTTCTTCTCTTTCTTCTCCTTCTTCTCCTTCTTTTCCTTCTTCTCGGACTTTTTCTCACTGGAGTCCGCATCGGGGTTGTACGCCTTCGGGGCGGTGAGAAGCGCGGGCGCGCTGCTGTCCCGCGCCTTGTCGTGCTTCTTTGCGCTTTCCTTCCCCTTCGCCACGCCCGAGGCGTCCCCGAGGGTCTTGCCCTCCAGCTGCCTTAGCCGCGCCTCGACCTTCGCGCGGGATTCAATACCGATCGTGGCTTCGCTGCCCTCACCAAGCGCATCCACCCTGATGCTCAACGCGCACTTCGCGGCCAACACGCGGGAGATTTTACCCTTGAACTTGGGCGCGGCTTGCCCGATGAGGGACGCGTGGTAAATCAATCCGTACTTGGGGGTTTCGTGCTTGGTTTTCAGCGCTCTGAAAAGGGCCTTCTCCGCGCCCAGAATCTGCACCGTCGACGCGGGGTGCTTGGCGAGGTTGATCAACGAGCCGGCGTGCGAAATCAAACGCGCGCCCACGAGCTCGCCCACCAAAACGGTGAGGTTGGGCGCGATGGCGTTCATGCGGCTCTTGAGGTAGTCGTAGAGTTGGATCCTGTACTCGGACAGGGACACGACTTGTTCCGCGAGTTGCTTGATGTTGTTAAGGTCGTCCACCGAGATTTCGGTTCCCATGGAAATAACCCCCGCGTCTTTCAAGTCCTGCTCCACGTCTTCGTCCAGGGTACCGGAGAAGTCGTGGTCCGACGCGGTGGCGCGGTCGCCCATCTGAATAACAACCTTGGCGTACTGCATGTTGTCCTGGATGATCTTGGTCATTTCGGGGAAGTGCCAGCCGTACCACTCGCGTACCCTCATGGCATAGGTGTTGAGTTCCTTGTCGAGCTCATCCAGGAGCCCGATGGCTTGCACCACCATCGTATCCACCTTATCAGGCGAGAACTTCAGTTTGTACCTACTCAACGAGTGGGACAACCCGAGCGCCATCGGCGCGATGTCTGAGTCAGTTAACCCACCGATTAGCTCGTTGAGCTGGTACCTCACACCCCTCATCAGTTCCATCACCCCGCTGGAGTACACACACGCGATCCCGAGCTTTTCTTTGATCAAGCCGCCCAGCTTGGGGTCCGCCAGCGCCAGCGTTTCGCCCTCGGCGTGCTTTTTAAGAAACTTTTTAAGGTCCTTGCCGATCTTGGAGTCCACCATGGAAGCAGCTGCCGCTAACGCCTCCGCGGTGTTGTCGAACTTCGTGAAAGCCTTCATGGAGACCATCTTCTTCGCGCCCTCGGGGGTGCTGAAAGCCTCTTCCAGGGCCTGTGTGACCGGAGCGAAAGGGAAACGTCAGCGGGAGTGTTGTAAAGCGAAAAAGAATCATTGGAGAAACAAGCGCCCGCCGCCACGCAGAAATCCAACGTGGACGCGTAGCGTCCCGCGCGCGTGCGCGTTTTGGCACGTCGAGCGACCGATCAGTCGCCAATCCCGCGCGTTGGCTAAGAATCGATCACGATCACGACGATCTCGTGTTCTCGCCGCGCGCGCCCGCGCGCCGCACGCGTCGAGGACACCCGCGAGCCCCAACCGCCTCTCGAGGTAACACAAATCACGGCGCCGGCGGTGGCAAATGAGTTAAGAGGTTAACACACAAGGGGCACGTACCTCGACATCCTCGAGCTTGCCCTCGTCCTTGACCTTGAAAAGCGAGAACCCCGCGGGGGTCTCGAACAGGAGAAGCATGTTTCGCGAGCGGAGACCCTGGACTGTTTGCGCAGTCGTGCCCGGTCGAATGCGAAGGCGGAGGCGCCGCGATTCGTCTCGATTGATTCCGATTCCTCCGCCGCCGACAGAACGGTTTTGGTAAAGTTTTTACCGGCATCCTATGTATTCCAGTCTGCAGTTTTGCTTTACACGAACACATGACTAAATACTCTACTAACTTTTGGAGTTGGTCGAATTTCACGGGCTGGATTCCTTTTCTCGCCAAGTTTTTGGAAAGATGCCAGATCTCGCTGGCTCAGATTGCCGCGCACCGCCGGCGCGCATCACCCCTTCCCCCCCCCACCATGGACGCCCTTTCCCTGTTCCTCGAGGACCCATGGGGTACGTTCATGGCGTACTGGCAAGCCGTTCCCAGCCACGTCCGACTGCTCATCAGCTTCCTGCTGACGCGTACGGTGTCCGGCATGATTAAACGTGCGGTGTCCCCCAAGGGCGCCAACGCCGGCCCATTGAAGAAAGGCCTTGTGAGTGAGGTCGGTGACCTCACCGAGTTCAACGAGAAACTGGCTTCCACAAAGAGTGGCGGGAAAATCATGGTCGTGGATTTCACCGCGACGTGGTGCGGCCCATGCAAACGCGTGGCCCCCGCGTTCGCGGCGATGAGCTTGAAGTACGGGGACGTGAATTTCGTGAAAGTCGACGTGGACAAGGCGAAGGACGTTTCTAAGCACTACGGGGTGAAGTGCATGCCCACGTTTGCGTTCTTCAAGGACGGCGAAAAGGTGGAAACCATGGAGGGGGCTGATGCGGCCAAGATAGAGCAGATTCTGAAAACCCTGGGGGCCGTGGAGAAACAAGTGGCGGATCCTGACGAAGCGCCGGCGACGGACGTGAACGGGAAGAAGGAATGATGAGATTAGACGATCGATCCCGCGGCGATAGTACCGTTTACCAATAGTAATCCCTAATACCTATTGTCTTTATAAAGAAACCCTGTTTCACGCCCTAAATAAACCTGTCACCTCCACTGCCCTGTTACGGCACAAACCTTGGTTTGGTTGTACCGAAAGAGAAGTAGCAACGTGACTCCAATCAATCCGTCTAGACACAAAAAGCACGCCACCGAAAACGTTTTTCTATTGAACACGCGGTGCAGATTGCTGCACCACAGCACGTACGCCACCACCGTCGTCGCTTCTGCGACGTAAAACCGCATGGAGCTTTCGTAGTAGAACGTGATGCACGTGAAGGTCCCACATGACCACAGGAAGAGTGGGAAAACGGAGTACCCTTCGCATGAACGTTCTCGCAGGAGCGATAAAAACATCGCCGCGCTCGTAGCTACCACCCAGCATAACACCAGGTTCTGGTGGACATCCCACAAACACCGCGGGACCGCGGAGAAACCGGCGAGACAAACGGCGCACAGTAGCATCAACAAGCCTCGAGCAACACCGATTCCTTTGTTTCCGCTCTCGGCAGTTTCTTTTCTAAAAATAGCCAAGGCGGCGAACACCGTGCAGTCCACCCCCGCCGCCGCGACGTGCGCGTAGAGAAAGAAAACCCAGTTCGGCACGAGTTCCTGGACGAGTTTTAAGAAAAGTGTCAGCCTTGTACAGCTGATCCAGCCAAGAATGTCCTTGAACTTGACCCCCCCACCAGTCGTCCGGGATTTGGGAAACGCCGGTACAAGACTTACCAGGAACCCGCAGATGCTTACGTTTTTTGGAGCCGGGATGTTGCCAAACATGGACACGGCGACGAACGCGAAGTACTCAAGCACAACCAGGAGCATGCCTGTTCTCCAAACCGGTAAGCCCTCGGCGCGGTGCGAAACGCACTCGCCCACGGTGCCGTTGACCAAGCACTGGGTCAGGTCACCGACGCGACGTCTTTTTTGCCCGGGACGGTCTCGGACCAGCAACGTCTCGGGATGAGGGGCGTTTCGGGTCATGACGTTGTGCGCAGACCCGCCCGAAGTAGGTCCGTCAAACGTCAAACCCTTCGCCGCGGTATCCGCACCGCTTCGCGTGGCTACCATCTCTGCGGGGTAAACGAAAAGCCCGAGGCGACGTCGCGCCGCCCGGGCGCGCGCGGGTCCCTGTGCAGGACGTGTCGGGGGAACAAATCGAGTAACGAAACTTGCTGGTGCCGAAGCGCTATTTTCAGACTCGGTTCTTTCGGGACGCGACCCCCGCGTGAGGCCACTGCGTAGCGCGCCGAGTGTCTGCTACGCGCGCCGCGCCCGCGCGGTCGGCTCCGCGCGGCTCCGATGCCCACGGATGAGAACGCTGAGAAAAACTGGGAAGGGTTCAGCGAGGTACGCAGAGGGGCTTTTTCGGTCCAGTCGTGCACTGCATTCGTAATCTCTTCGCCACCCACCCGGCGACCTTAACACCGGCGAAGGTAGCGAGAGGCGGCACCACTCGATCGAATCCTCATCTTTCCTCACCTCGCCCTCCACCCCAAACCCAGGTGCAAGAGCTCACAACGAAGAACGAGAGGCTCGTGTTGCTGTGTGATGAAGCGAACTCGCAAATCGCCGAGCTCAGCGCGCGTTTCGAGACGGGCGGTCTTGGCCCGAGCGCGGATGCACGTGCGTCGAAAATCGTCGAGGTTTCAAAAAAAAACCGAGAGCTGACGCTGCGCGTGGAAGTGGAGCGCGCTGAGAAGAAACGGGCACAGACTCAGCTCGCACTTGCGAACGCGCAGGTTGAGATTTTAGCGCAAAACAAAACGGAATCCGAGGTGGAAAAGGCGTGCCGGGAAATAGTGGAAACCGCGGCGATCGCCACGGAGTCGGCGCAAATCGAGTGCGCCGCAGTTACGGAAAAGTGGAAGCTCGCCGAAACGCGCGCCACGCGCTTTTCCGGCCAGAAAGCCACGTTGAAAACCGAAAACGAACGACTGAAACGCACCATCGTGAGGGAAATAGGCGAGCACTGCGATTTCGGTCGGCTTGATGATTTCATCGCATTGACTGGAGGGAAGGAGGGACGGGCGAAGACGATTCGCGAACTGCGACACAAAGTCGGGTACCTGAAAGTGCAACTAGCGGAGGCGAACGACGCAGTCGCGCTGGTGGCGAACGGCGTGGACGACTTGAATCTTTCTGGGAACGTGAAATTGCACGGCATACCCACGCTGTATGCGGAAACGCTGGGCGACACCTGGAAGGAGCAGGTGTTTCCTGATGATGCCGGGTCTTCTGTACGAACCGAACACCAAACGCTAAACGTTTTCGCAAACGCGGAGGACGCCGGCGGCGGTAACCACGACTCGCGCGCGCTGACGGTCACCGCGGCGCGGCTGGACGTGACGCACGCGCGTGTCGATGAACTCGCTGCCGAGCTTGACGACACACGCCAAGAGCTTTCCGAGTCACTTGATCTTGTCACACATCTTTCGAAATCCAACCGCAATTTGGAAACCGAGGTCCAGTCGCTTTTGGAAAAAGTGACAGTGCTGAAAGACAAAAGCGACCACGACGAAAAACTGGTCACCGCGCTGCGCGACGAAACGCACCGGCTTGCTCTGGCAAGCGCTTCGTCTTCGGTGTTCGTAACTGACTCGGAGTTTGGCGAGCTTGGTGCGTTTGGAAAATCCGAGTTGGGGTACGACCGGGTATCTGCTGAAAGAGCACCCACGGCGGGCGGAAATCATAATTCCAACTTTGTTCCCCTGGCGGCGTACGCTTTGCTTGAAAAGAAAACAGCCGCGACGAACCGGACGCTTCAAAAGACCGAAAGAGAAATTCTCCAGATGCGGGCGCGAAATGCGTCCCTGGAACACGCCCTGGAACGCGCGCTTCTGGATGGGGGATACGACGCGGAATCCGAATTGGGGTCGCAGTTCGCGCCCGCCGCGATCGCCGCCGCGGCGATCGGGGATCGCGTTCCAAACGACGAGCGTGACGACGTGGGCAAGGACATTGCGAACCTCATGGCGCACTCCGAAAGGTTGGAAGGTGTGTTACAAGAGATGAAGTCAAAACTGGTGTTGGCGGAGAACACGGTTGAGCAACTCCGGACGCAAGTTCGTGAGGAACGCGGGAAGTACGCCGACGCGGTGGGACGCGCGGAGCGATTGGGCGGCGCGACCGGGAGTGAAACGGGCACGGGCGGTACCGCCGACGTCGGCGCGCTGAGGGTCGCGTTGCTTGAACAGAAGGCCGAGACGCAGAGGGTGAGGCAGCAGTACCAGACAAAACTGGAAGGTATGGAGAAAGAAGTCGAACTGTACGCGGAGATGATGACCGAGCTTAAGAAAGAAGCGGCGGCGAATCGAACCCGGGGCGCGTCGCCCAAGCCGAAGACCAGAACCGGGTTACCCGGATAGCGGGGAGTGGGCGTTTTGTGGACAAAACAGGTGGGTGTACTTTTTCGTGTCGTAATTCGTATCGATAACGTCACACCACTGTACAGTAGGAAATCACTCCTCCACCCCGAACGGCGTTCCCGGCTGCGGCGTGTTCCGCGTCTGTGTCGCGCCGCGTTTCGCGGGCACGCACGGGCTGCACAGGCCATCGAAAAAAGGGCTCTTCGACTCTTTGTCGTCGTCGACGTATTCGTCGTCGTCTCTGTCGCAGGGCGTTAAGAACTCAACCTCCGATTGCGACTCCGCCGTTGGGTCCATGTTTCCGAGTTCGAACCCGCGCGGGTTGAGGGGCAACACGCCGATGATGGCGAGCCGCGCGACTTTGTCGAAAACTGCGGCGTTCACGGTGACCGGTAAGCACCCGCAGTCGCACCCTTCCGTGAGGATGTCCCCTTTGACAAGGCCATGCATGACCTTGGCAAGCACCACCCTTTGCGCCGCACCGGACCAGTGTTTGGACAGCTCCCTGAAGAAAACCGCGAAGTCGTCCGCGGCGTACGACCCTCGGACCAGCACGCGGAACAGCGCGACAGGCAGCGCTTTGCTTCCGCTCGCCGCCGACGGCGCGCAGTGCTCCGCCAAAGCCGCGGTGTCCAGGAGGGCGTGCATGATTTTCTTTTTCAGCGCGAAGACCCTTGTTCTTGTTTGGGGAGTGCCTTCCGTGCGCCTCGTGATGAACGCAAGCAACGCGAGCTTGTACTCGAAGGACCAGCACTTGGTGGTCAGGGCGATGAGAAGGAAGGTTGTTTGGTCGGCCTCGCGGTCGCCCGAGGTGTTGCCGCCGAGCATGTGCGAAAACAGATTCGCGAACGCTTGTAGGGACACGTCGAAAGACTCGAAGTGCTCGTCGAACCCGGAGTACTCGCAGTCCTCGGCGTAGTCCGAAGCGGTGTCGTCGGTCAGGTCGAAGGTGCAGAAAAACGGAGGCGCGACCGGCGCAACCGCCGCGGCGTCGCCGGCGTCACCATCGGTTTCTGTCGTCACCGGCGCCAAGCTCTCGCCCGTGACCAACCTTAGGTAGAACTCGTTCGGCCCGAGCATCAGGTGTATCAGCGTGGCATGTGTTTCCCGGTCGCCAGACGGCATCGTGCGTGTCATGGCGAGCACCACCGTGGCGAGGTGCCTCCACTTCGCGTCCGCGACCTGCTGAGCGACCTGTCGGTTTTCACCCGCCGCCGCGTCGCCGTTTCCGCCGCAGGACACACACGAACACGCGGTGTTGTCCTCAACCCTTTTCTCGTTACCGGCGTTGAGCACCATGACGTAGTTCAGGACGCGGAAAATACGCTCGTCCGTGGCTTGGCAGTTCGACCCGGAATCGCCAGGCAGTTTCAAGAAGTGCGAGATGGGCTTCAACGTTTTCAGCTCGGTGGCGAGGTACTGCGCCAGGAGTTCCCCTTGGCGTTCCGCGGACCAACCCCCCACCACGGCTCTTAAGACCTTGCATTCGTCCACGATGCCCAAGGTTGGCACCGCGCTGTCCGGGCGGCAGTGCAGCTGCACGATACCCCCCACGAACCTGATCTTCTCCCACTCCGGGATACACACGGACGTCACCGCGGTGATGAAGCGCGCGACCGTCTCGGGGGCGTCGTCGGCGTTCAGCGCCTCCGCGACCTCGTCCGTCTGACACGCGGTGACGCGTGCGAGGAGGCTCTTGGAGACCCACGATGCGGTGGTCCGGTTCACCAGGGCCAGACTCGCCTGCGAGGCGGTATCGAGGCAGTCGGAGATGAGGATGCCGATCTCGCTGGGCAGGCCGTCGAGCGTCAAGCTCGACGACGGCACGTTCGCCTTGGGCGCGAAGCAAAGGGGACTGAAGAGTTTCTCGGAGCCGGAAGGAACCTCGGGACTCGCGCTGCGGCGCCGCTTCATCGAGCGCGTGGAGCGCGCGTCGGAGGACATGATGGGGATGGATCGGGGAAACGAAAACGAGGAGGAGGACGTTGTCCGTACCAGCGGCGGCGGCGACGACAACCCGTGGCGCGCTCGCGTGTGAGAGCTTTTCAGGCACACAGCTGTGCGTCGTGCAGTTTCAGCATTGAAAGATCGAAAAACGAAACCGCCCCGGTGTGCACTTTGTTGTTCGTTTGAACCACGACTGCCTCGACACTTCACGGGCGCAGGCGCTGCCCGCCAGGCCCAGCTTGTCGTCGCTCGCCGCCATGGCGCTCGCCTCGTGGTCCACCGTTTCGGGGGAAACCAAGCGCATCCTCGTCGCGTTCTTCGGGTTCCTCACCGGCGACGAACCGAAGGTGCGAATTTCAAACCGCGCGGGTTTTTGCTGACAGTACAAATCCATCTCCCATCTCGTGCCCCACGCCACGCGACCGGTTACCCCCGACGCATCACCGACTGACTCGTATCCCGACTTTCCGCGTATCGCCCACCCAACCCTGCCAATCGTGCCACCACCCTGAAAACAGGCCAAACCAAGAGCCCCCATCACGGACGGGTATACCGATTTGCTCGTTTTCCTGTTCCTCTCGGCTCTGGTTTTTTTCCTCAACTGGGGATTCCGCAAAGCGCTTGTGGAGCCTCTCGCGGCGAAGTTGCTGGGCAAGCGCAGCACGAAGAGTAAAGTACAAAAGTTCGCACAGAGCTGCATGGAGATGGTGTTTTACGCCGCGTTCACGGTGTTCGGGTATTACGTGGTGCCTGGGCAGGTTTGGTTCTGGCCGAGTTCGCTGTGGTGGTCGCAGCACTCAAGCGGCGAGGACTTGCTCGTCACGGACACCGTGAAGGCGTACTACCTGCTGTACGCCTCCCGGTACGCGCAAGGCATCATAAGCGTCCTTATTGAACACAAACGGAAAGACTTCTGGGAAATGCAGGTGCACCACCTCACAACGGTTTCCCTGATTGGCATTTCCTACGCGGGCGGGTGGAACCGCGTCGGGGCGGTGGTGATGGCGCTCCTAGACCCGGCCGACGTACCCCTGCACGTCGCGAAGCAGTTCAAGTACATCGGCGACGCGAGAGGCGGCCGGGTGCAGAAAACAATGCAACTCGGCGCGGATATTTTCTTCGTCATATTCATGGTGCTCTTCGCGGTCATGCGCCTTGGGCTGTACCCGTACGTCGTGTGGAGCGCGCACAGGGAAGGGCCCACTTTTTTTAAATACGGAGTAGGCGCGAGCTCGTGCGTCGCGCTTCTGTACGTGCTGCTTGGCCTGCAGGTGTACTGGTTCGCGCTGATTCTGAAAGTCGCGATCAAAGTGGTAACTTCAGGCGGCGCCGCGGAGGACGTGCGATCGGATGACGAGGACGAGGACGAAGAGGAGGAAACAAAGAAGTTGAAGTGAGCCGCCCCGGAGAGGGAACGAGAAGGAAAACGGCGAATACCGAAAAAACAAAGTGTGAAATGAACACGTCATGTAACTCGAATAATACATCTAAATACCCATACCCTCATCTTCCCCTGGGTCCCCCTTTAACCCTCCTCTGTCCACCCTGTTTTCCCATCCATCGGGTCGCCGAAAATCAGTTTCTGGCGTTGCTGCGGTACGAACGGCGTTTGCGTTTGCCACTCGTCCAACTTCAACGCCGCGAACGCAAGCGCCCACGACACCGTGGCGAAGGCTAGGTCGTCCTCGTGTGGGATTTCGTCCCAGTTAAAAAACTTGGCCTCCAGGGTTTCGATCCCGCACGCAATGACAGGCGGGGTATCAGGGTTACCACTCGCATCGAGCATTTCGGCCAAGTAAAGCAGCTGCACCTGCCCCGGCAGGTTGTACACCGCGAGTAACGGTCCCGGGGTCACCGCGGCGCCCGCTTCTTCCTGATACGATAAAAAAGAAAGTGTCAGTCTCTCGTAATGTGTGTGAGTAAACAGTCAGGGTAATGGGTAGAGGTAATAGTCCCTTCTGGTACGAGTATGGGCAATCAGGGAGGCGGAATGTGGTTATTGGGAAATACTTACCTTCGTTTCCCGCGCCGCCCCATCCCGCGTTCCCTCGCCGAGTTCCATGAAACCCTGGGGGAAGCCCCACTTGCCCACCCGTGGTTCGATGGCGCGGCGGCAAAGCAGCACGCGAGTCGTGCCGGTGCTGTCGGTCTTTTGGGGGGGGTATTGGTGGGTGTATTGAGGGTTGGAAGATGAATGGGAAACGATTGGGAAATGGTGTTGTGATGATGTCAGCGATCGATTGATGTTGGATTTGGTTTGCGGATGCATCAGCTATCGTGGTCCTCCCATGTCACCTCCGATGGAAACGTTTTCGGGTTTCTGCACGTACCCAGCACGGCACACATCCCACCACGACCTTGGGGTTCCGGTAATCCACGAACCCGCACGTCAAACACACGTCTCGTTCGCGTTCGTCTCCCGCGGGTGTCTTTTTGCCGAACTTGGGGGCCTCGGGGGACACCGACAACTCGTTTCGGGAAACGACTCGAACCACGCGCGCCGCACCGTGAGTCACGCGCCGCCCGGCACGAAACACACCACGCGCCCGCGAGCACGCCGTCCCGGAGATTGGGGACACGGCGTGCATCCTGCTCGCCACCGTGCCACGCGGTGTGAGGAACGCTCGGTGTTCTGCGACACTCAGTGACTCAGATTCGCAGTTCTCGGAAAAGGGAAAACACACAGTAAGTCAACAACGGGTTCGGGTTCGAGTCGGTCACTGCCGGGAACGCGTTCTCCGCCGGCACGTCTGGTTTTGTCGTGCCCTGCATTTCCCATGCGCGGCATGACCGTGGTCGCCTCTCGCCGCGCCTTGCGTTTCGCGGTGTTCGCGGTGCTGTGCTTCGCCCCACACCCGGCGTGCGGCGATTTCACAGTGGCTTCGATTGTGCCCATCTCGCTCGCATTCGGGGCGCACGGCGTGGACGCGCACGACGACGTGGCGTACGTGGTGGGCGACGGCGTGACGGCGGTGGACGTGGCTGACGTGGACGCGCCTACGGTTTTGACCACCCTTACCGACCCGGATCTGCGCGGGTGTACCGCGGTCGCGGCGTACACCTCGTCACGCGGGAAAAGACTCGCGGTGGCGTGCGCGGGTTCCAACGCCGTCGTGGTGGTGGACGCGAGCGCGCCTAACGGCGGCGGGTTACGCGTGCTGGGTGTCATTCAGGACGACACCGCGCTCCGCGGGGTTTCCTCCGTTATCGTGCGTGACGACACCCTCGCGTTCGTCACCGCGCCTGGGGTGCAAAGGGTCGTGTCCCTTGACCTGTCCGAGGAGAATGCGCCGCGCGTTTTGTCGTTTCTCGCGCTCAGCGCCGCCCACGCGGTGACCTTCGCGCACGACAGCCACATCGCAGTGGGCGCGGGCAACAGCCACGGCGGCGGAAGGGTCACGGTGATTAAATACACCCCTTCCGGGGTGATGATGAAGGTGGGGTCCATTAAAGATGGAAGGCTTGGCGGGAAGTTTCGCGCCGTGCAAACGTTTCCCGCGCGGGAGGAGTTTTCCTTCGCCGCGACGCTCGCGAACGGCGGGAACGTGGTGCTGGTCAACGCCACCACGCGCGCCGTGCCCGTCATCACAGTGCACCTGCAAGCGCAAGGCAGGGCCGCGGCGTCTGCGTCTGTGCCTTCATCTGAAGAGGACGAAAGCGATGACGGAAACGCCGGGTGGACCCCGAACGGACACCGGTCGTTAGCCGGCGCCGTCGCCTTCGCCGCCGCGGCGAACCGAATTATGTACGTCGCGAGCGCCGAGGCGGGGACGGTGGTCGGCATCGACGCCACGGACTTGAAAAAACCCGTGCTCGCGCATATCGTCACCGACCCGCAATTGCGAGGCGTATCCGACCTGTGCGCGCGGGGAGGAAGAGCCGCGGCGGCGGCGGCGGCGAAAGCGTCCGCCGCCGGCGTCACCGGTGAGTCAAACGAAACCAACACGGCGCCCTCGGGCGGCGGAGCGGTTTTGTTCGCCGTCGTGCCGAGCGCGAACCGACTCGTGGTGCTCAGGGACGGGGGGGGCTCCGCGGCGGCGGTGTCAAACGATGAGCTGTAGGCGCTATGCTGTGTGTTTTTATCAAAAATGTAAAAATGTCACGTATCTTTCGCGTCCTACTCGCCTGTACAACACCCGAGACACTGTTTCACTCACCTTCGTCCTCGTCGCCGATGCCGAAGTAGCCGCGGATGGTGAACGGCTCTTGCTTGATCTCGGGCTCTTGTTTGATTTCCGGTTCCGGCTTGATCTCCGGCGAACTCTCCGGCTCGCTCTTGACCCGCTCCGAGCTCGGCAGAGGTGCGGGTGCCGCTTTGCACGCCGCGCACCTGTCCTTACGCTTGCCGTGAGGGCACCCGGAGCACGTCGTGCAGTTGCTTTTCGCCTTCCCGTGAGGGCAGGGGTTGCACTTCGTGCAGCTGTGTTTCACCTTGCCGTGAGGGCAGGGGTTGCAGTCCGCGCAGAAGCGTTTCAGCCTGCCGTGCGGACAGGGGTTGCAGTCCGCGCAGAAGCGTTTCAGCCTGCCGTGAGGGCAGGGGTTGCACGCCGCGCAGGAGCCTTTCACCTTCCCGTGGGGGCAGGGGCTGCACACAGCGCAGTTGCTTTTCAGCTTCCCGTGAGGGCAGGGGTTGCACTCCGCGCAGCTGCTTTTCACCTTGCCGTGGGGACACGGGTTACACTCGGCGCACCGGTGTTTCAGCCTTCAATGCGAGCACCGCTTCTGTCCCACCATTATCCACCTCCGCGCGCGCTTACGTCTGCGCTCCGAGCGCCACGACGTCGAAGATAGGAGTCGTGGCTTTTGACTACGTGAAGTTTGGCGGATTTTGGTTGACCCGAGAAAAACGGTCAACGGGCGGGTGCCCTTTCTCATTATTACGGGAGCGCTGGCGAGGCAGGCACGGCACGACAAAGCGGGGAAACGCGAGGACGACACCGCGATGGCGACCACTGCGAACAAAGAGAACTTCACGTGGGATGGTTTCGGCCAGGTACGGAACCGTCCGCGCCGAACGAACGCGCGTTCCGCGATGTCATCACGCGTGTCGTCCCGAAACGTTTCGGGGACGCTTCCTTCCCCCCGATCTGGGGACGCATTTGCGTCGACGCTGACCCCCCACCTTTCCTTTCCCTTCCTTCCGCAGGTCGACGAGCTGACTCGCCGTAATCAGGACCTTGTCGTGTCCCTTGATTCCAAGGACCGGGAGCTCGCGGAGCTGAGTTCTTTGCTCGAGACGGGGGGGGACCGGCTCGCCGCGGGTGTGCGTGAGTCCAAAATAGTCGAGATGAGTAAGAAAAACCGCGCGCTGACGCTCGCGGTGGCGAGGGAGCGCGCGGAAAAAGCACGGCTGGTGACGGAGCTGAAAGCAGCGCGGGCGGGGAAAGGAGGTGCAATTGGCGGGCTACACGGTGCCGCCTCCAACGGCAACGAGCAGCGGAGCGAATCGCAAATCGAAAAAGCCTGCCGCGAAGTCGTCGCGGAAGCCGCCGCCGCCGCCGAGTTGGCGCTAAAGGAAAAAGCCGAGTGGAAAGACAAAGCGCGGGACGCGTCTGCGAGGGCGGAACGTGACTGTGGCAGGTACAACACCGTACGCGCGGAGAACGACCGGCTCAAGGCAATTATAAAAAAGGAAGTTGGCGAGGGTAAGGTTGATTTTGGGAAGCTGGACGAATCGCTGAAACAGGCGGGGGGGTGGCGCGGGCGGGCGCGGGAAATCGCGACGCTGCGGCACAAGGTCACCGCGCTTCGCGCGCGCCTGGAGGCGTACGAAAACGGGGTGGTTGAGTCCGCGTCTTCCGTTCGATTCGGGGAAGATGGTGACTTTGCAGACGACGATTCAGAGTCGCGGCCGGGCACCGCGGCGACTGATAGCACGCGCGCGACGAACCGGAGCAACTTCGCGGTCACGCACGAAACCGCGAGGCAAGCCACGGCGCGGCGGAAACAGCTGGAAGACGCCACGACCAAGCTTCACATCACCACTGGGCAGTGCGAGGATTTCAAGGCAAAGGCCAAAGCAGCGACGGTACGTAAAGATGCACTTGAAAGGGACGTGCGTTCGTTTAGGGAAAAGCTGGATTTGCTGAAACGCAAATCCGCCAACGACGACCGGCTCATCGACGCGCTTCGCGAGGAAACCAAAAAAGTGCGGGACGCGCAACGAGAAGAGAAAGAGTCGGGGGGGTTGGGTATGACAGGTTCCATGTCCATTACTTCAACCGGTACCGGAAACTTCACGGCAACCGCGGTGCCCGCCGCGGTGTACAAAACCATGCAGCGCGCGGCGGATGCGCAGGATTTGAAACTCCGCGAACGCGAACAACAAGTGCTGCAGCTTCGGGCGAAAATCGCGTCCATGGAAAACGACGCCGTCTCCCCCAGGCAAAGCGACGCGCCTGGGGACAGAGACACACGTGCATTCGCGTCAACGACGCGTGACATTGCCGCCGCCGCGGCTGATACCCCGCGCAACATCCAACACGCGTCGCAGCAGCACCAGGATGACATCGCCGCGCTCATCGAGCACGCGGAGTCGCTGGAGCGCGGTAAGGACAAGCTCATGGGAAAATTAGCAATCGCGGAGAAAACAGAGGCGTCTCTGCGCGCGGCGCTGGGGGAGGCGCACCACGAGCGGCATGACCTTAAACAAAGGTTGGAAACAGGAGGGAGTCGCGGAGGAGGACAACAACCTGGATACGGTGACATTCACGGAGGCGAGGATGTCGCGTCTCTGCGCGCGCGTTTAGCTTCCACGGAACAGGAGCTGGACAGAGTGCGACGGTCGACCAAAGAGCAACTCGATTCCATGGAAAAGGAAGTGGAGCTCTACTACGAGATGACGGAGGAGCTGAAACGAGAAGCGAGGCGTGATATGTAGGCTCCATGTGCTTTGTGCTACTACAGTAGTTAGAAAAAATATTTGAGACGCCCTCGTTCGTTCACGCAAGTCCTCGGAAGCCTCGAAAACGCGTTTGCTTTGTCACACTGACGGGCAACTCGAGGTGCTGCAGTGGCTGCGTGAGAACGGCTGCCCATGGGAAGAGGGCACGTGCTCGTGGGCGGCGCAGGGCGGGCACCTCGAGGTGCTTCAGTGGGCGCGCGCGAACGGCTGCCCATGGGAAGAGGGCACGTGCTGGATGGCGGCGAAGGGCGGGTACCTCGAGGTGCTGCAGTGGGCGCGCGCGAACGGCTGCCCGTGGGACGAGGAGGCGTGCTCGTGGGCGGCGCAGGGCGGGCACCTCGAGGTGCTTCAGTGGGCGCGCGCGAACGGCTGCCCGTGGGAAGAGGGCACGTGCTGGATGGCGGCGAAGGGCGGGCACCTCGAGGTGCTGCAGTGGACGCGCGCGAACGGCTGCCCGTGGGACGAGACGACGTGCGCGTACGCGGCGGAGGGCGGGTACCTCGAGGTGCTGCAGTGGACGCGCGCGGACGGCTGCCCGTGGGATGAGGAGACGTGCGCGTACGCGGCGGATGGCGGGCACCTCGAGGTGCTAGCTTGGGCTCAGGCGAACGGCGCACCCGAATAACAATAAGAAGAAGAAGACATGTTTGAAAACACTACAGTACTTTACGGTCTTCAAGCGCTCGCTTCGATGGCTTCCTTCACCGCTTGCAGCACCTCCGGCTCGCCTTCGTCGAGCAGGCCCATTTCGTTCAAGTCGCTCAACGCGGCGATTGCTTTCTTGCCGATATTTTTATCAATACCACCCACCACCCCGCACTCCACCGCCACTTTCAGCACTAGCACCATGCCGCTCGCGACGTTGTGTTTGCAGAGCGCGGCGAGCATGAAGGAAAGCGTCCGGGCGTTGTTTCCGTCGCGGGCGCCGTTTTTCTCGTAAATCCAGTCGAACGTATCCAGCGAAACCGGCGGTTCGTTTTTCGCCAGGCACAGTAACGCGATGGCTTTTTCCAAATACGCCTCGTAGACCTCGGTTTTTCTACGATCCAGGTCAAACACCGCGTCTTGCACGTCCTCGAACGGCTTGTACCCTCGTGTAGGGTCCCACGCGTCGCTTTCTTGCGCGTTGCGTTTCGTTTCCCCGACTTTTTCGAGCGCCGCTCGGAATGTAACCAGCCTACGTTCTATGCGTTCAGACGCCTCTTTTGGGTTCTCGGGGGGTGCGGGGGGCTCTGCGCGGAACGTCGCAGCCGCCTCCAAAGCGTCCTTGCGCTCCTCAACCAAACGATGAAGGTCACGCACGTCATCGCGTTTATCAAGCTTGCGTTCCTGTCGTTTCTTCGCACTGCGTTTCGCCTCGATCGCGGGTAATCCACGGCCGCGAACGCCTGACCGAGTGACTCCACGCCTGACCTCGACCGCGGGCGCGAGCCGCCACCCGAGGCTCGAGGCGTGGACCGGAGACGCCATTGCCGCGATCCAACCCGACTTCACCGACACGAAACACGCGCGCGCCTGAGTGGGCGCGATGCGTCCCAACCCTGGACGTGCCGACTTGCTGACGATAAAAATCGTTTCTTTTTACCGAAAAGTTGAGTGGTTGAAAAAACGTTGTTGCTTTTGGGAAGGTCCCACAACGACAGGCGCCGAGCACGACGCTCTGCACCGAAGAGACACTCGGTGTACATACGTGCATGGCTGGGAGATAGAGATGACGCAAGCAAGATTTTGGGGCGCCTAACCCGGACGGTACGTGTGCATCTGCCGCGCGCGAGACCGTCTCCTGTCTTCGTGACTCGCTATTCGGCTCGGCCAAGGTTCCGATTCGACTTTTGTCCTCGGACTAACCATATTCCTTTCGACAACTGATAGTAAGAAGATTCCTGCCAAACGGAAACAAGACCACAACGAGCGGCGCGCCCGACCTGCACGACGTTTTCGCAAGCTCCGAGCTCCAGAAGGCTCTGGACTGCATCGAACGGCACCGCGCGAACCCTGAGGGAGAAGGTATCGAGGTTCCTGGAATTTGCGTCGCGGGGGCGCAGTCCGCGGGCAAGTCTTCCGTCTTGGAGTCGATATCGCGCATTTCCTTTCCTCGCGGAGACACCATGTGCACACGATGTCCTTCCGTTGTGAGCCTTGAGCGCGACGATACCTTGGAAGAGCCCGTCGTGCTTCTGTCGAAGGACTCGGAGTACTCAAATCCGAAAAATTGCGCCCTCGGGGAAGAGACGGTGTTCATCGAGGAACTCACCAACGGGATGACGAAAAGCGGAATGATCACGCACGAGCCGATATATATCCGCGTCCGAATGAAAGGGTGCCCGACGCTGACGCTTACTGACTTGCCCGGCATTACGTGCAACTGTCCCGACCCGGGCGTCAACATCGAAGAGGCGACTGTGAATCTCACGACGGAATACATCAAACGGCCTGGTAACATCATCCTCGTTGTCATTCCCGGAAGTGAGGACTTCAACAACCCAAAGGCGCTGAAGTTGGCCAAGGATCTGGCGGAGGAGAGGACCATCGGTGTTGTCACCAAGGTGGACAGCCTCCATGCAGACAGTGATATCATCGAAAAGATTCGCATGGAGCGGGAGGGTGACGTGCGTCTCCCGCAGGGCTTCATCGCCGTCCGAAACCGCACCAAGAACGAAACCGACCTCTCCGTCGAAGCTGTGCGCGAAAAGGAACGTGAACTTTTCACCACGGATCCCAAGTTGAAACATCTGAAACCCGAGGAGTGGGGCATCGCCACGCTAACGCAGAAGATCGTTGACATTCAGAGCAGCGTCGTGGGCGATTTCATGCCCAACATCAAGGCCACGTTAAAACAAAAGATTGACGCCTTGGGGAAGGAACTCCAGGGGCTGCAGCACACCTTCGCCACACCCGAGGAGTCGAACGGAAGATACCTGGAGATTGTCATTAAGCTCGTTCGGGATTTTGAGGATACGTTCACCGGTTGATCGTTGTATGCGAACTTCGATGATCCCAAGTGTCCTCTGAACTTGGTGGCACGCTACACCGAGCTTTTCGAGCGCTATAGCAGTGGCGTCCACGGGGACCTGCCAAATTTTCTGAGCGAGGAATACCGCGGAGAATTGGACGTGCTCGTGAAGCAGACCCGAGGCGTCCACTTGGACAACTTCATCGACAGTAAAATCTGCAAACGCCGTCTCAGTGATGCATTTGACGGGCCGTTGGATAGGCACACGCAAGAGTTGACTGACAAAGCTCACAAACTCGTACTCGTCGCCATCAGCGAGCTTGTCCAGCCCCTGTGCGAGGGATTGCCCAGGCTGCGGGGGTTCATCATCGGCATCGCAGAGGAGCTGCTCCAGGAGCGAAAATCAGAGGTCAGCAACACTCTCGACATAATTCTCGCGGCTGAGAAGCATCAGATGTTCACGCAGAACCACTACTACATGGATACCATCACGAGGATCCGGAAGGATTCGAGTATGCCCGCCACGCGTACCAATCCTACTACTGGTAAGCCCGAATATACCCCCGTCTCCGTTACGGGCGAAGGGATGAAAGAATTCATCAAAACGAGCCGGGAAGAATTTGCAAAAGGTGAATCCAACCACGACCAAGCTCTCACCGAGATGCAAGTGACCCTTCACGTGTATGCAAAGGTACTCAAGAAACGCGTGTTCGACGAGTTTCCCTTGATTGTCAAAGATGGTTCTTTTCGAGTGTTGACTGAGATGTTGTATAAGAAGCTTGTTATCGTCAGAGCAAACTCCGATGACCTGAAACGCGCGATGCGCCAAGACCCCGAAACGACGCGTAAACGTGAGCGGAAAACAAAAACCATGAGCGACTTGAACGCCGCGCTCGAAGACTTCAAGATGCTACGCTGTTGAAATGAGATGCATAGTCGAAACACAAAGACAGAAAAACTAATTACGTCTCACGCCGAGTCTCTCTCCAAGTCGAACGTCCGAAACTGGTGCACGTATCGCTCTCCATTTAGGCCAGCACAGCATCGACCAGTGCTTGAACCCGTAATCAAAATTCGGTCATTAAATTCGGTCATCACGATTGTCAGATGGGTGGCGCCTCAGACGGAGACGCGCGTCATGGCTGGTGCGACGGGCGCCGAGCGCTTCGGCGCCCGCCGCGAGTCCTCCGCACTCCCGGGCGTGGCCGAGTTGGTCCAACAGGCCCGGATGCTCTCAGCCAAGGAGAACGCTGAGGACCGGCGAATTCTCAAAGCGAAAGGAGCTTGGTCTGGAGGCTCGGTGTTTTCCCTGGAATCCACGTTCGACACGCGTCGTGGGACGCTTCTTCCTGACGCTACTCTGCGTGTAAACTCGCCGACCGGTCGTCCGCGGACTGGGGGGCCGGTGCCCACGGCGTATCCGACCGCGCGCGGGGCGAACCTCGCGAAAAAGGATGGCAAGGAGACCCACTTGTACATCGCTCGATTGCAGGATGGGAAGTTTTTCGTGGGGACGTTCTTCTCAGACCGCGGCGATTCCGATTTATCGAATTTGCGCGCGCGCCTCGACGCGCACAGACTGGGCGATTGCGTTTGGACTGCGAAGTATCCACCCCTGGTGGGCGACGACGCGCTGTACTGGTTCGAAGAATTCAGTAGCAAAGAAAAGAAAGGCCCCGATGGGAATCGAACCGAGGCCGAGGCTTTCCGCGTCCTGAATGCGATGGTGGAAAGGTTGATGTTCGAGAAACACAAAAGGCACGGCCTGGACGCGGTTCGGGGCGGGGCGTACAGCGCGACCGTAATGCAGACGCACCAGCGGCGACGGTTGGGAGATGCGTTTTTCATGCGCGGCAATGACAATGCGCCGTGCCCTGTGTGCGGCGATGGAAGCCACGTCAGCAAGCGGTGCGCCGCGCGCCGGGAAGCGGTTGGCAGGTACGCAAAGTGGCGCCGCGTTTGCGACGGCGACGTCGCCGCGGTTTCGCAAAGTAACTCTGTTGTTTCCGATGTTGGCTTGGAAACAGGGTCTTCCGCCTTGAATTCGGAAGGGCACGACTTCGCCAAGCAAGCACCGATTGTTTCCTTGAGCAACACAGGACGCTCGGGCGCGAAGAACGCGGACTCGAAGGCGAGCGGAAGTCGGTGCGCGGAAATGAAAATACAAATGAAACGCGGCGACCCGTTTCAAAAAAATAAAAAGTGGACGGAAGCTGAGGAGTTCGATTTGCTCAAAGCGCTTCACGCGGGGTTCGCGGGGCCGCGGGAAATCGCTCGGCTCGCGCGCGACCGCGGGCGCACGGAACAAGACGTGCTGTCGAGAATTAAGGTCTTGATGAAAAGAGTGCGCGCGTCTGGTTGATTTTATGTTTTTTATTCGTCTCAAAGTTCCAAGAGCCAACAAAGAACTCTTGTTCCACTCACGCTTACGTCCCGTCCCTCGCACATGCTCGCTCACGCGGATGTCGTGTTTTGGTGGGTCACAGTCGGCGTGCTGACGTTTCCCGTGCTGTTTTTCGTCAGCGCACCGTACGGTAAGCTGGTCCGGGATGGTTGGGGCGGACGTGTGGACGGTCGACTTGGATGGGCGGTGCAAGAGCTCCCATCGCCGATCGTCATGACGCTCGCGTTCGTGTACGGCGGCGACGTTCTCGCCTTCCATGACGCCGCCCAGACCCCGAGCGCGTTGACGTACACGTGCGTTGCGGTGTGGTGGGCGCACTACCTGAACCGCGCGGTGTATTACCCCCTCGTGCGACGCATGAGCGACACCACCGTACCGGTCGTGCTCATGGCTGTCGCGTTCAACTTTGTCAATGGCGTTTTGGTGGGCACGGAGCTCGCCAGGGGCAGCGCGTACCTCACGAACCCGTCTCCGCCAGTCGTCGCACTCGGTGCGTTTCTTTTCGTCGCAGGCGCGGCGTTGAACATCGTTTCGGACGCTACGCTGCGAAACCTGCGCGTTGGAAGACCTGCGAAGGATGCTGGGAAACACTTCGTGCCATTTGGTGGGCTTTTCGATTACGCGACGTGCCCGCATTACCTCGGTGAGTGCGTGGAGTGGTGTGGGTTCGCGGTGGCGACGCAAACACAATCGGGATGGGCGTTCGCGTTCTGGACGTTCGCCAACTTAATGCCGCGAGCGGTGGCGTACCGAACGTGGTACAAAAACAAGTTTGGCAAGACGTACCCGGCGTCGCGAAAAGCGATGCTGCCGTACGTCTGGTGATGGTCATCAGGTGATTTTGTAACTTAGAAATAGCGAAGAGCGGTGCGTATCCGTACGGGACCATAAGACCATAAGTAAGAACACTAAGCTACGCTTCAGTATCTGCCCCTTGGTCATCCCCTTCCCCCCCGAAGTCATCACTCCGCGGCGTTTTCAACGTGACCATTTTTTTGAACACGGCGAGTAGCGCCGCGTCTGCGCTCATCGTTCCGTCTTTTTCAACCTCCTCCCCGCCGTCCGCGACCACGCCGCATATCCGCGCGCCTTCCTTGATGAACCTTTGAAGGTCGTCAGGCGACCCCCCCCCGCACCGGCTAAGCAGCGCGTTCAGCTTGGTTTGAGGCGACACAAACGCCTCTTCTAAATCGAACAACTCCAGGGGCGGCGGCGGGAGTTCCCGCAGGTTGGGCGGGAACACCGCGGGGTGCAGTTTCGGGGTGGGGGTGATAAACTGCGGGGCTATTAGTTGCAGGGGTTTCTTAAACACACCGAGCTCGGTGTACAACGCAACCGCGTCCGGAATGAGGTCCATATCCAGCCCGAACAACGTATCAATGAAAAGACTCGTGAAGTCTTTTTGAGTCACGGAAACGTTTCCATTCGCGGAGCGCGCGTCGTTCAAACACGCCTTGGGCCGCTCCGCGAGCGCCGCGACGTTTGGAAGGTTTTCGTACTCGCCCACGTCGGGTTCCTCGGAGTCCAGGGTGTACAGTTTCAGTTCGGAGTTGGGGGATAAATACCGCAGGAAGAAATCCAAAATCTTTGCGTTGTCTTCCTTATCCAGCCACTCGTCGTCCGCCATTTGACCGGACCCAAGCACCGCGACCTTTCCCCTCCCTTCGCCTCGCCGGTGGTCCCCCGACCAAACCGCGCCGACCGGCCGTTGCGCGGGAAAAACCGCCTTCCCCGTGCTCAGCACCGGCACCGCGGGTTTCATGACGTTCAGCGTGGCGCCGAACGGCGCTACGAAGGCACAGGTATTGGTACTAGTTTTCGAGCTGCTGGAAAAGGAAACCTCGTGGTTTCTCGAGGCAGACGGCGCTTCATCACGTTCTCGCCCTCCCGAACCAGAACCAGAAGCGCTCGTCGCCGCCTTTTCCACGAACCGCGTCACGGCGCGGTTCAAAACGCCGTCGGTGACCAGGGTTTCTTTCGGGTGACCATACGCACCACCCGGTGTGATCCGCACGGTGCTGTCGCCGTTTACCGAAATCCCGTACTCCTCGAGAAGGTAGTTGATGTTTGTTCCCAAAAAGTCCTCGCCGCCCTCGTGGGCGAAAAGAAACAACGACCCGCCCGCGTGGATCCAATCTTTCAAAGCGTCGAACTCGTCAACACTGAACTTCTGTTGCGGCGCGCCTAGGATAAGAATGTCGCACCCACTTAAAGAATCGGCACTTATGGCCCCCTTCAACGTGCTCGGCCGGAAACTCGACCGCAACCGCCGGAACCAGCGTTTCCACCCGCCCCCGGAACTGCCAGGGTGGTACTTTTCGTTTTTGCACGCCGTGAAGAAAATGGACGGCGCGGCTTCGCGCCCGGTCGACACGGAACCGCCCTTCGTAGGGTCGCCGAACCCAGACGCGCCCTTCAGGGACTGGAAAACGTGCGGCGTGGGGTGGTCAGTGCGGGCACACAGGGAGAGGCTTGCGGAGGTGAAGTGGTCTGTGTAGGATGGTGAACAGGAGAACTCGAGATCTGGCGTCGACCGTTTGAAACGATGCGCGTGCGTCGGGTTCGTCCGCGCGCGCCGCACCTTCACCGCGGTCAACATGACCTCGCCAACGAGTCGCCGCGACACACCCAACGAGAGCGCTTCGCCGACGCCTCGCTGCCGCCGCGCGTGCCGCTCTGGCGCGTGCGGAGCGGCCTCTCAGTCAACACAACATGCCGAGGCGTTTTGGAGGTCCAGGTTACCCGCGTGGCCCACAATCGTGACTTTTTCTCCTCGGCTCCGCCGACATGCATGAAACACGCCGACACCCATCAGCCGCCGCACTCCGCGACGCGCGTCCTCGACGCCGCCGCCGAGACACGCGCTTAAATCCCTCACGCCGACTGTGTTGATACGTATCGACCTCTTCGCGCGACTTACACCCACGCGTTTGTTCGCCGCCGCTTAACGGACCCACCGTAGGTGCCCGCCGCCGCCGCCAATTTCACGCCATCGGCCCGGCTTTTCTTTGTGTTTTCGTCGTTGTTCGCCGAAAGCCCTTACGCCCAACGCTCGACGCCAGTTCAACGTAATCAACCAAGATGCCTAAGAAGTCGCAAGGCTCCAAGTCCAAGCGTACTACGCTTAAGCAGAAGTACAAGCTTATCAAGAAGGTTAAGGAACACCACAAAAAGAAACGACGCGAGGAAAACCGTAAAAAGCGCCTGGGCATCAAGCCGAAAGCCCCGAAAGACCCGGGCATCCCCGCGCAATGGCCGTACAAAGAGGAGCTGATGAAGGAGATCGACTTCGAGGTTGAGAAGAAACGGGCGGTGGAGGAGGCGAAGATGGAGGAGAAGAAGGAGCGGAGGATGGAAAACAAAAAGCGCGCGCGCGAAGCGATGGAGGCGGGAAAACCAGCGCCGACGCTGGAAGATCTGCGGCGTAGAGCCGACGGCGCGGCGGAGGATTTCGCGGCGAAGAAGGAGTTGAACCTGGCGGATGACTTCACGTTGGACGACGCGAGGGCTGCGGAGGACAACGACTCGTCCCGCCGGGCGTATTACAAGGAATTCGTGAAGGTCGTGGAGGTTAGCGACGTTATTATTCAGGTGCTGGACGCGCGCGACCCCCTGGCGTGCCGCTCGCCCGAAGTCGAGCGCTTCGTGCGGCGCACGAACCCGGACAAAAGGGTGGTGTTGCTTTTGAACAAAATCGACCTCGCCCCGAAAGAGAACGTCATGGCCTGGCTCAAGTACTTTCGAGAGGAAATGCCGTGCGTGGCGTTCAAGTGCGCCACTGGGAGCGGCGGCGGCGGCGGCGGCAACGACAAGCTCAGCGCGCGGGCGCTACCCACGAAAGGCTCGTACGGAGGCGCCGCCGCGCTTGGGGGGGAGACTCTGCTTCAGCTTTTGAAAAACTACGCGCGTAACCGAAACTTGAAAACCGCCATCACGGTTGGGATCGTGGGGTTCCCCAACGTCGGGAAGTCGTCCCTGATCAACTCCCTGAAGCGCTCGCGCAGCGCCGCAGCAGTGGGGAACACGCCAGGGATGACGAAAGTTTCAAAGGAAATCGTGCTGGACAAGCACGTCAAGCTTATCGATTCCCCCGGGGTTATTTTCGCGTCGTCTTTAGGTGAGAACGCGGGGGTCACGGCGTTGCGCAACTGCGTCAAGGTAGAGAGGCTCGCCGACCCCATCGCGCCGGTGTGCGAGATCCTGCGACGGTGCCCGAAAGAGCAGCTCATGCTCATGTACAAGATTGGAACCTTCGACGACGTGGACGCGTTTCTGCGAAACGTCGCGGCGGTTCGCGGCGTGTTGAAGAAAGGAGGCGTGCCTGACATGCTTGCCGCGGCGAGGGTCGTGCTGAACGACTGGAACAGCGGCCGGATTCCGTACTACACCACCCCGCCCACCAGAGGCGACGCGAAGGACCGGAAGCACGCGGTGGCGGAGGTTGTCGGGGACTGGAGCTTGGAGTTCGACGCCGAGAAGGTTTTCGCGGACGAGGAAAACGCCGTCATCGCGGGTTTGCCCGAGCTGGACGACGCGGACGTGGATTTCGTCTCATCCACCACCGCGGGGGTAGCGCAGCTGGACGCGGCGGGGGAAGAGGCGGAAAGCGAATCGGAGGAGGACGCCATGGAGGAGGATGAGGAGTCCGAGGACGATGAGGAGGAGGATGAGATGGACAACACCGCGTCCGGGGCCGTGGAAGCGGCGCTGGAAAAAGCCGCCGGTAAGGCGAAGCGCGAAGGAACGGGCGCGGATGACAAGAAGGCGTCGTACGCGCGAAGCAAGGTGTTGTACGGCGCGGAGGGGCAGCTCAACCCGAACCAAAGCAGGGCGGCGAAGAAAAAGGTGAAGAAAATCAAAGCCGCGGTGGCCAAGACGGGGGGAGAGGACGACGACGGGTCGGATTTCGAGTGGGAAGAACAGGAATAATTTGTGGGAAAACAGTACGCACGCGACGGAGCTCGAGTTTATAATCTGAAAGTCTTTTCTTTCTGGCGTTCTAGCTAGGGTTCAATTCGTTAAGAGTGCCTCTTTCGTCCTTCTTTTCTCCTTTTACTCTTCTTACTCCTTTTCTTACTTAGTCACCTTCGTCCTCGTCGACGATGCCGAGGTAGCCGCGGATGGTGAACGGCTCTTGCTTGATCTCGGGCTCGAGCTTGATTTCCGGTGAACTCTCGGGCTCGCGCTTGATTCGCTTCGAACTCGGCGGAGCCGCGCGTGTTTTTTTGCACTCTGCGCACCTGCTCTTCCACTTGCCGTGGGGGCAACCGGTGCACGCCAAGCATCTGCCTCTCGTTTTACCGTGGGGGCAGGGGCTGCACGCCACGCAGCTGTGTTTCAGCTTGCCGTGAGGGCAGGGGTTGCAGTCCGCGCACATGTGTTTCAGCCTGCCGTGGGAGCACTTGTTGCACTCCTTGCAGCTGCTCTTCCGCTTGCCATGGGGGCAGATGGTGCACGCCGCGCAGCTGCTTTTCACCTTCCTGTGAGGGCATGGGTTGCACTCTGCGCAGATGTGCTTCAACTTTTCGTGGGGGCAGGGGTTGCACGCCGCACAGTGGTGTTTCAGCCTGCCGTGAGGGCAGGGGTTGCAGTCCCCGCAGTCCTTTTTCAGCTTCCCTTGAGGGCAGGGGTCGCAGTCCGCGCAGAAGTGTTTCACATTGCCGTGAGGGCACGGGTTACACTCCTTGCACTGGTGTTTCTACCTTCCATGCGAGCACCGCTTATGTCCCCCCATTATTCACCTGCGCGCACTTGCGACTGCGCTCCGCGCGCCACGACGGGCGAAGAAAGGAGTCGTAGCTTTTTGAAGCGTAGCTTTTCTGAAAATTTTGTCACCGCGTCGAGGGAGCCCGAGGGGCTACTGCAAACCTTTTCGTCCACCACCTCGGTGCTCCGCTCGGCGTGCGCGCACTGACGCACGCACTGACTATGAACGCGACACGCGCGGTTCTCTCGCGTAGACACCGTGCGTCCCGTCGCGTTCGCCGTACGCACGCATGCGCGTGCGTCGTCGTCGCAGTCGTGCTGGCTGTCGCGGCGGGACGAACCGCGGCGCAGGAAGTCCTCCCGAGTGTCCCGGCGACGACACAGGCGGCGGTGTCTTCCGATGTGTTACCCCTGACCTCCGTTACCCCGACTCCGGCCATCGACGGGTACGGAGGGAACGACATCGACCTGGAGATCGCTATGGAGGAGTGGCTTCGTTCCGAACAGGAGCGACGGGAACGAAACGGGGATGACCAGACAAACGCGGCACCACCAAACGTGTTGGGTGACCGCACGAACTCTTTTTTCGCCGAAAACAACGTATACACCGCGGCAAACAAAAACGTCTCAGCGTACGCCAACACCCCTCCTTTCAACAAAAACGACTTCGTGCGTGTCAGCGGAACCCGGTTCCTCACCGGGTGCCCCCCCAGCGAGTACAAAATCGTGGGGTGGAACACGTACACGTTGATTGAACAAGCCGCGGAGATTCCGGTCGGGTCGTTTTCCGCGGATTTTTCGAAACGGGGAAAACAGCAAGTTTTGGAGATGCTCGACGCCGCCGCGGCGAGCGGGTTCAACACCGTTCGAACCTGGGGGTTCAACGTTGGTGAAAGCCAAGCTTTCCAGCTACGCCCGGGGGTTTACCACGAACCCTCGTTCCGAGGACTGGACTGGGTGTTACACCAAGCGCGGAAACGGAACGTGCGGCTGATTTTGGTGTTGGCGGATTACTGGGAGGTAAGTCTTTCCCAATCACCACATTCCGCCGACTGATTGCCCATACGAGACTGACAATTTCTGTTTTATCTCTCCAAGCACAACGGCGGGGTGAGTCAGTACCTGGATTGGTCCGCGGAGTTCGCCAACCGAAACGGTGGTTCTCTTTTTTTCGGGACCCCAACCTCGTCCGGCTCCAAGTCCTCGTTTTTCTCCGACCCGGCAAGTAAACGGATGTACAAAGTCAACGCCCGGGCGCTGCTCACGCGAGTCAACGCGTACAGCGGGGTTATGTATAAAGATGACCCGACTATTTTCGCGTGGGAGCTGATGAACGAACCGCGCTGTCGCGGGTGCGGCGGCGCGTTACAGGGGTGGATCGAGGAGATGGCCGCATATATCAAGTCGATCGATTCAAACCACTTGCTATCGACAGGTGAAGAAGGATTCTACGCCAGCGACGGGTCCTCACGAAGCAGCGCAACTCGGGTCAACCCGGAGGTCTGGGCGGGGAGCACCGGCCAGGACTTCCTTCGAAACCACGCGGTTCCGGAAATCGACTTCGCGGTGGCGCACCTGTGGCCGGATAACTGGGGGGTGTTCACGCTGGGCGGTAGTCTGGACGCGGAGTTCACGGAGACGTGGATACGGCAACACGCACTGGACGCGACGTGGATTTTGAACAAACCTTTCGTGCTGGAAGAGTTCGGGGTCGTCGCGGGCGGCGGGAACGGGTTCGGGACGAACGCCGGGGGCGGGTTGTTTCAAACGAACCGAGCCGGGGGGGGCGGGCTCTTCGGTTTCTTCGGTGACGGCGGTGCTTCACAGAATTCTCCACCACCCTCCGACGTCGTGGCTTCATATTACGAGAAAGTGTACGACTTGGTGGAGCGCGCGGATACCGCCGATCGCGCGCTGCGAGGTTCCATGTTCTGGACGTGGCACCACGATGACTTGAAGCCGCTGGCGCTCGGAAAAGACGAGTACTCGGTGTTCACGGGTGACCCGGCGTTCGAAGCGACGAAGAAACACGCGGTGGCGTTACGGGACAGCACGCCGACAAGAGGCAGAGGCGAACGTGAGCGCGCTTGTGTGGGGGAGAACAGTGTGCGGGAGGTGTACGCGAGTGGGGGGGTGGGGTACGAGCAATAGCGCTGATGTTAAAAATGACAAGAAAACGGCCAATCTCAATGGCGACATCCGTCTTCTCAAGGCGTCATTGTCTTGTTCTCGAGCACCCATGATGCCACATCAAAGTGTTCTTCATCCGTCGCTGCTGCCTCGCAATTACGCCAGTCCCATGGGCAGCCGTTCGCGCGGGCCCACTGAAGCACCTCGAGGTGCCCATACTCCGCCGCCCCGATGCACGTCCGCTCGTCCCACGGGAAGCCGTTCGCGCGCAACCACTGCAGCACCTCGAGGTTCCCGCTGTACGCCGCCCCTTCGCACGTCCTCTCGTCCCATGGGCAGCCGTTCGCGCGTGCCCACTGCATCACCTCGAGGTGCCCGCTGTACGCCGCAGTCGAGCACGTCCCCTCGCCCCACGTGCAGTCGTTCGCACGCGCCCATTGCAGCACCTCTAGGTGCCCGCCGTATGCCGCCGACGAGCACGTCCCCTCGTCCCACGGGCAGCCGTTTGCGCGCAACCACTGCAGCACCTCGAGGTGCCCGCAATGCGCCGCCCACAAGCATGTTAACTCGCCCCACGGGCAGCCCTTCGCGCGCGCCCACTGAAGCACCTCGAGGTACCCGCCCTCCGCCGCCCCGATGCACGTGTCTGCGTTCCACGGGCAGCCGTTCGCGCGCGCCCACTGCAGCACCTCGAGGTGGCCGCCCTCCGCCGCCGCCCTGCACGTTCCCTCATCCAAAGGGCAGCCTTTCGCGCACGCCAACTGAAGCACCTCGAGGTACCCGCCCCTTGCCGCCATTTAGCACGTCCACTTGTCCCACTGGCTGCCGTCCGCGCGCAGCACCTTCAACTCCTCGAGCTGTCCACCCCTCGCCGCTGCCTGGCAAAGGCGTTCTTGACGCGACAGGCGACCTCCCCGTTGCAGGCGCTGCAGCGCGCTTAAACATCCGAGCTCCATGTAACGATGTTCGAGAAGCTCCTTAAACTGAAGCCCCCTCGCCGCCACCGAGTCGCGCATCGCGTGGCTCACCGCTGGGAGCCGTGCGAGATCGGCGGGATCGTCGAAATACTCAGATCTCAGAATGTGAGTGACGACGATGTCGTCCAGAAGGCCTGGGATCGCGGCTTGCGGGGAGGACTCGCGCGTATCGGTCGCGTGCTTACGCTTGGTAGCGCCTACGGCTGAGTTAGAGGGCATCGTGAAGGCTGTCGTGTGCGCGTCGTGTGCGCGTCTTTGTGCGTCGTGGCTCCGAGTTTTGGGGAACAGACAGCAGGTCAAAAAAACACCCCTGGGACGCCACAACGACACGCACGTTCACGAGACCGCACATACCACTCACCACGATGTCCTCCCACGCGGGAGATTCAACCCACACTCCCTGCATTACCGATAATCCCACAGACGGTGATACCGAGTCTGCCGCGAGCCACGCGCAAGACGCGATCCCCGGCCTTCTCAACGACATCGTCGTCACTCACGTTCTCAGACCTGAGCATTTCGACGACCCCGCCGACCTCGCACGGCTCCCAGCGGTGAGCCGCGCGATGAGGGACGCGGTGGCGGAGACGGGAATTCTGTGTGAAGAGCTTGATGAGGATGAAGCTGTCGCGCTCGGATGTTTAAGCGTGCTGCAGCGCCGGCAACGGGGAGGTCGCCTGTCGCGGCGAGAAAGCCTTTGTGAGGCAGCGGCGAGGAGCGGACAGCTCGATGAGTTGAAAGTTTTGCGCTCGGACGGCTGCCCGTGGGACAAAGGCACGTGTATTTCGGTGGCGGCGAGGGGCAGGCACCTCGGAGTGATGCAGTGGGCGCGCGCAAACGGCTGCGCGTGGGACGAGTATACGTGCTCGGGGCGGCGAAGTACGGCCACCTCGAGGTGGGCGTGTGCGAACGGATGTCCTTTGGATGAGGGGACGTGCAGGGCGGCGGCGGAGGGCGGGCACCTCGAGGTGCTCCAGTGGGCGCGCGCGAACGGCTGCCCGTGGGACGAGTGGACGTGCTACTGGGCGGCGAAAGGCGGGTACCTCGAGGTGCTGCAGTGGGCGCATGAGAACGGCTGCCCGTGGAACGAGTATACGTGCTTCGGGGCGGCAGAGGGAGGTCACGTCGAGGTGCTGAAATGGGCGCACGCGAACGGCTGCTCGATGGACACGGAGACGTGTGCGGATGGTGGCGCGACGCCGCTGTATATCGCCGCTTTTATGGGCCACGAGACGGTGGTGCGAGCGCTGATCCAAGCTGGCGCGGACATCAACAAGGCGTCAGACAACGGCGCGACGCCGCTATACATCGCCACTGAAGAGGGCAACGAGGCGGTGGTGCGGGCGCTGATCGAGTTGGGTGCGGAGATCAACAAGGCGGAGGATAACGGCAGGATGCCACTGTTTATCGCTGCTCAAGAGGGCCACGAGGTGATAGTGCGGGCGCTGATCAAGGCGGGCGCGGACGTGAACAAGGCGATGGATAACGGTGCGACGCCGTTGTTCATCGCCACTCAAAACGGCCACGAGGCGGTGGTGCGGGCGCTTATCGAGTTGGGTGCGAACGTCGACAAGGCAATGGATACTTGCGCGACGCCGCTGTTAGCTGCCGCTCGAAACGGTCACGAGGCGATAACCCGGGCGCTGATCCTGGTCCTGGCGGGCGCGGACATCAACAAGACAAGGGATGAGGGCTGGACGCCGCTGGACGTCGCCGCTTGTAACGGCCACGAGGCGGTAGTGCGGGCGCTGATCCAGGCGGGCGCGGACTTCAACAAGGCGGATGATGACGGCGCGACGCCGCTGTTCATTGCCGCGCAAAACGGCACGGAAACGCAGGCAATGTGGTGAAGACGACACGCGATTGACGCGAGGAAAGGATAAAAAATAGGAATTCAATACGTCCCCGTTACTTGCGTCTCACCTCGAGCTCTTGTAGTATTTCTAGATACCAGTCCCGTTTTCAGTCTCCGTCGCGGTCGCGCGGCCACCGATCGCCACGCGCCGCTGCCTGTATGATAGCCTCCTGCGACGACGTCTCAGACACATCATCTTTTTTTTTCTGACTTCCCGTCTGGAAGGTGAGAGCAGAGGTAAATAGTCCTTGTAGGTGAGACGCCTGTGTCGCGCGCGTAGAGGAGCAAAAAGTGAAAAGTGAAGGGGGCTTGGCGGAATCGAACCGCCGACCTCATCCAGATTAGAATTTAAGCCCTAAGGATGACTGGGTATGTTGGAAAGTTTCTGGGTCAGTCAGGTGTTGACTAATCGACTCGAGGAGAAAGCTCATTATGGTTGATCGGCAGCACGCTTGTGGATTGATTGCCAGGGGTTGGGCACGTACATCATACCACTAGACCAAAGCCCCTTTAGTCATCAACTTCCGTTAACGACCAGGTACTACTCCATCAGATGGAGCAGATCAAACGTGTTGATGCCACGTGAAACGGTTTCAAGAAATATAAACATAAAATGCACTGAATGAACCCCTTTTTACCCCCTTTTACCCATGCAAGAGACAAGCAAGAGGTCCATAGCAAGGGCGTAGCCCTTGTCCAATAGCAAGGGCGTCCGTAGTCCCCTGTCCATAGGGGTGAACAACGTCGTCGTCCTCGGACTAAACATGCAGCCGTGCAAGAGTGCGCACGCAAAATATTCCTAGTCTCATTTACAAACGCCGGTACTTGCAAGCTCGCACCGCGTTTGCGACTCGGGCGTCACGTCAATCCGTCCCTCCGCTGTCATTGAGAACCTCACAATCTGACTCTCCGCCAATGACACGTATACGTACTCGTCACGAATCGCGATGCCTTCGGGGCTTTGGAAGGGTAAGACGTACTTGCGTTCGTATCGCAACTCGTTTTCCGCGTCCAGCACCACGATGCAACCAACGTTTGATTTGCGTCCGAGACCGCCGACGTACTGAAGGCAATACAGCAGCCCGCGGTGGTGTGCAATGCCCGTGAGCCACCCCTTTGGCGGCTTCTTGGTGAACGTTTTTGAGTCCGCCCACGCTTTGCCCACCCTCCTATCCGCGACGCGGATGTCCGAGCCTCTCATGTGCAGCTCCACCACTTCGCACGTTTCGGAGTTGCCCACGAAAAGACGGTGATGCGGCCGATGCGGCAACGCCTCACCCTCATCAAGATCCTCACCGATACCATCTCCTCTCTCCGCCTTCACCTCGGTATCGTCACGACCGCGCTTCGAGCTTCCGCCCGACGAAAGCGACATCGTGACGTGGCGGAGTGCCCCCGAAAGTGTCGTGGTTGGTGGAAAGCGAATGAAGCGAAAAGCGAAGTGTCCAGTCGGGACGACCGCTTCGAGCAAACCAAAACCAACGATCGTAGTAATGTAACGCTTTCTCGGAAGCCTCGACGCACAACGACGCGCACACGACACGCCACAAAACCCTTCCAACGCAATGTCCGGTAAGAAAGCTCGCGCGCGAAAGCAAAAGGAGGAGCGCCGCGATGCTAGCGCGGCCATCACAGCTAACGCGGGCGAGGCCATCCCGGCCTTCTCAACGACATCGTCGTCACACACGTTCTCAGATCTGAGCATTTCGACAACCCCGCCGATCTCGCACGGCTCCCAGCGGTGAGCCGCGCGATGAGGGACGCGGTGGCGGAGACGGGGCTTCGGTTTGAGGAGCTTGATGAGGGTGAAGCTGTCGCGCTCGGATGTTTAAGCGCGCTGCAGCGCCGGCAACGGGGAGGTCGCCTGTCGCGGCGAGAAAGCCTTTGTGAGGCAGCGGCGAGGAGCGGACAGCTCGAGGAGTTGAAGGCGTTGCACGAGAACGGCACACCGTGGGACACAGACACGCGCTTGGAGGCGGCGCTTGGCGGGCACCTTGAGGTACTGCAGTGGGCGCGCGCAAACGGCTGCGCGTGGGACGAGTATACGTGCTCGGGGCGGCGAAGTACGGCCACCTCGAGGTGCTGCAGTGGGCGCGCGCGAACGGATGCCCGTGGGACGAGAAAACGTGCCTGGGGGCGGCGGAGGGCGGGCACCTTGAGGTGCTGCTGTGGGCGCGCACGAACGGCTGCCCATGGGACGAGAGGGTGATGTACATCGCCGCTCAAAACGGTCACTAGGCGGTGGTGCGGGCGCTGACCGAGGCGGGCGCAGACATCAACAAGGCAAAGGATGACAGCACGACGCCGATGTACGTCGCCGCTCATATGGTTCACGAGGCGGTGGTGCGGGCGCTGATCGAGTTGGGCGCGGACGGAAACAAGGCGAGTAATGACGGCGCGACGGCGCTGTATGCCGCCGCTCATGAGAACCACGAGATGGTGGTGCGGGTACTGATCGAGGCGGTCGCGGACATCAACAAGGCATATAATGATGGCACGACGCCGCTGTTTATCGCCGCTCAACAGGGTCACGAGACGGTAGTGCGGGCACTTATCGAGGCGGACGCAGACATCAACAAGGCCAGGAATGATGGCGTGACGCCGCTATTTATCGGCGCTCATAACGGCCACGCGGCGATCGTTCAAATTCTCAGGGATGCCGGCGCGGTGTGACGACGGAAACGCCGGAGTGTATTGCTCCTAACGTCCTAACCCGGGCAGAAAAGAAAAAAAGACGAACGGGATAACGAGTGTTGTTTGTTTGTGTGAACTGTACTGTAATGAAAAAGACGATGAGACGACCCCGACGGTACTTCACTACGCCTCCGGCTGCAACTCGAGCTCGATTTTCAGATCCGCGATGACTTGTTTCAGGACGTGCTTGTGCTGGCTCCCGCTTTGCTCGCGCATGGCTTCCTTGAATATATCCGCCATGTCCTCCTCGCTCGCGTCTTTGGCGACGATTTCGTGCAACAGCTTTTTGCGAAGCGTCTGGTATGCCGGGTGTTCCCTCGCCAGCGGCTTCGTCGCGCGCATGTGCGCGACGCCCGCGCCGGTTTCGTCGCGCGAGGTCCAGTACCCGGCGATTTTCGGCGCCGCGGCGGTGGCGGTGGGAGTGCCCACTCGTGAATGCGGCGCCCCCGCTCCTCGCGCGCTGGCAGGTCTATTATTGGAAGTGACAGGTCTCGCCACCGGCCGGGCGCTACTTGTCGGTCTCGCCGTGGTCGGCCTCGCCGCCGCCGACGAGAGGTGCCCCGTTCCGAACCCCCACGGCGGCGTCCTGCTACTTTTCCCCGTTTTCGGACGCAAAAGAACCGGGTGGACGTTCGTGTCGTACACGTTTTTTTTTCTCTCCACCAACAAGTTTTGCTCGGAGATTCGCCGACGCATGTTCGCCACCTGTTTCGCGTGAAACGCGTGTGTCGGGTCTGCCACGCGGTGCGCCGCGCGGTTTTCGCTCAACCGCTTGGACAGCCCCAACGATTTCGGGGGTGACGTGAACGTCGTGACCCCGGTGCGTTTCTTCAAACTCAAGTCGTTGATGCGCCGCGCGGTTTCCCGGACTTCGCGAAACGCGTCGCTCTCCGCTCTCGCAGCGGCCGCGCTTTGCGGCCGAGCGTGGCGCACCAGCTTGGTGTCCATGGTGGACTTCACCCCGTGAATGCGCCGGTACATGCTGTGTTGTTCAAACTCCATGTTCTGGCGACCGACGTGCGTGCGGTCGTCAAAGCCGTGGAAGGGGGAAACGCCCATGTTCGTAGGTCCGGTACCCGGCGTACCTGGACCACTACGAGGGGGGGCGCGAAGTCGGGCCGCGAGTGCGTGCCTGACTCTGCCACCGCGGGGCTCGTTCAGATTCGCAACGGAAAAGATTCAAAAGCACGAGCAGGTCGTTCCTCGAAAACTCGCCGGAACCGTAACCGTTTGGCGAGAGTGGGCATTTTTCAGACCGTCGTTTTATGAGTCAGGGCTGATCATTTCGGGCCTTGCGTTGTTTTGCCCCCTCAGTCTCGAAGCGACGCCGGAACGAGGCGACTGCGAACAGCCTGATGAGGTCGCACATTTGCCCGCACAAGACGCGGAAACACGTATCGGGAACGCGCGTTGTTGCCGTGCTCGGCCGTGCGCGTGCGGCATGCGTGTCGCGTGCAACGCGCGCGTCGCGCCGCCGCGAGTGGACACCAGACGCGGAGCTCGAACGAAGCAAACGCCAAACGCCAAAAACATCCATCGTTATTCCCGGATGGGGAGGTCGCCTCGCTGGCGCCTGGACACGAGCGTCAGTCTTGTCGCTACCTGGGCGTCGCCGCCGCCGTCGCCGCACGCCAGACGTGTCCACACCAAGGCGAAGGGAAACGATTCAGATACTGAACCCTGCGAAGGAGGCTCTATGGGCGCCTCGGCACGCAAAAGGAAACCCCCGAAATCCACGCCTTTGTCGGCCTCCTTTTCGCATCGGGATGGGGATTTTTTCTACGGAAACGGCGACGCGGATGACGTTTTGGAGCGCTCGCTTCCCGACCGTTTCGCCACGAGAAATGACCCGCTGCGACACGAAGTGCGGTGCTTGGAAACCTCACACGCGGGGTCCGTGTTCGGGGCCGTGGCGCTTATTACGGGCAGCACGGTGGGGGCGGGGGTGTTGGCGCTTCCCGAAACCGTGTCCCCGGCGGGCATAGGGCCGTCCTCCGTGGTGCTTTTCCTGTGCTGGGGTTTACTGCTGGCGGAGGCTTTGCTTTTAGCGGAAGTCAACGTGTTTTTAATGCGGGAAAGGGACGAGTACCGTTTAGTGCACGGCAGGGGGCACTCGCCGGTTGCGATATCGCTGGGCGAAATGGCGGGCCGCACGCTCGGCGCGGAGGGTACGTATTTCCAATCACCACGTTCCGCCTCCCTGATTGCCCATACGAGACTGACACTTTCTTTTATTTGTCGTAAGGCGCAACCGCCGTGACCGCGACGTACCTGTTTCTGTCCTGCACGTTGCTCACCGCGTACGTCTCGAAAGGCGGCGTGATCATCGCGGACGTGTGTAACGGGTTTGCGGGGTCGGTTGCGGGTGCGTTACCGTTCCACACAGCAGTGGACCCCCGGGTCGCCTCGCTGGCGTTCACGGTCGCGATGGGCGCCGCGCTTGCCAAGGGAGGCACGCGCGCGGCGGATGAAATGAACCAGGCGTTGACGTTTACGTTGCTGTCCTTGTTCGCGTTGCTGATTCTGGGCGGAGTGACGCGGGCGGACTGGACTGCCGCGGACTTCACCGGAAACTGGGACCGCGCACCGCAGTGCGTCCCGGTTATCTTCCTTGCCCTGGTGTACCACGATTTGATTCCCGTGATTTGTTCGTACCTCGCGGGGGATTCAAACGCGATTCGAAAAGCCGTCGTGTACGGCTCAGCCGTGCCGCTCGTGATGTTCCTCATCTGGGACGCCGTGGCGCTCGGAGTGCAGGCGGGGTCAGGAGACGCAACCGGGGACCCGCTCGCGGCCCTGATGACCAGCGGCGACGGTCTCGTCGCCCTCGTCGTGGGCGGGTTCTCCTTCTGCGCCATCGCCACGAGCTTCATCGGCACCGCGATCGGGGTGAGCGAGTTCGCGCAGCCCAAGGTTGAGCGGTGGGCGGAGGAGCTTCGAGTCCGCGAGGACGAGAAACGGGCAGAGGACGTCTCGACAACAACACCATCAACAACAAAAACCTCGCGTGAGGATGAAAAGTTCACCGCGCGCGCGGTGACGTACCTCGCCATGCTCGCCGTGCCGGCGACCGTCGCGGTGACAAACCCGGCCGTGTTTCTGCCCGCCACGAACTTCGCGGGCGCGTACGGCATGACGACAATGTTCGGCATTTTGCCGCCGGTGATGGCGTGGAAGATGCGGGCGCAAATCGCGAAGCGAGCCGCGGTGCTCACTGAGGCCGACGCCCCGTCTGTGTTGTCCGCCGGACACACCGAGGCGGTGCGCAAAGAATCGCCGATGCGCGAGACACGACACGGCGTCAACGTGGGCGGCGGAACCCCCGCGCTCGCCGCACTTTCCTTCGCCGCGTGCGCCATCACGCTCGGGCAGCTCCGGAACGATATCGGTGGGACGATATCGAGCGTCGCCGCGGACACTGGGTTTTTGAACCCCACAGATGCCCTGGACGCGCTGGCGAGCCTAGCGCCTGACGAGGTCATCACCGCCACCGCCGCGGCGAAAAACGCGCTGTTCCCATGATGTATACTAGCTAGTCTACCTGTACTTTTAATATTGATACTCTGAAATTGGAATGAATTACTTGGCCTGAACTACTATGATACCACAACTTATTACTCTAATAACGCTTTGTATGCCAAAAGACACCGGAGATCGCTTCCGCCGGGTTAGGAGCAATACACGCCGGCGTTTCCGTCGTCACACCGCGCCGGCATCCCTGAGAATTTGAACGATCGCTGCGTGATTCCCTCGAGCGATGTTATGAATGGTTGTCGTTGATACGGACAGCGGCGTCCCGCCAATAGCATTCGCCTTGTTGACGTCCGCACCCGCCTCGATTAGCGCCCGCACCACCGCCTCGTTTCCCACGAATGCGGCGATGAACAGCGGCGTCACGCCGAACTCCTTTGCCTGGTTGACGTCCGCGTACGCTTCGATCAGCGCCCGCACCACCTTCTCGTGACCGTTATAAGCGGCGATGTACAGCGGCGTCGAGCCTTTAACATTTGCCTTGTTCACATCCGCGCCAGCTTCGATCAGCACTCGCACTACCACCTTGTTGCCTTGTTGAGCGGCGAAGTACAGCGCCGTCGCGCCGTCATCCATCGCCTTGTTGATGTCTGCGCCCGCTTTGATAAGGGTCAGCACTACCGTCTCGTGACCATTTTGGGCGGCGACATGCAGCGACGTCACGCCGTCAACCAACACATCGTTGACGTGCGCCCGCCTCGATCAGCGCCCGCACTACCGTCTCGTGGCCACTTTTAACGGCGACAACCAGCGGTGTCCCGCCGTTATCCGTCGCCTTGTTGACGTCCGCGCCCGCCTCGATCAGCGCCCGCACTACCGCCTCGTGGCCGTTACAAGTGGCGATGTACAGCGGCGGCACGCCGTCATCCTTTGCCTTGTTGACGTTCGCGCCCGTCTCGATCAGCGCCCGCACTACCGCCTCGTTGCCGCTTTGCGCGGCGAAGTACAGCGCCGTCACGCCCATATCCCTTGCATTGTCGACGTCCGCGCCTGCTTCGATCAGCGCCCGCACCACAATCTCGTGGGATTTTCGAGCGGCCATGAAAAGCGGCTTCATGCCGTTATCCATTGCCTTGTTGACGTCCGCACCCGCCTGGATCAGGACCCGCACCATCGTCTCGTCACCCTCTTGAGCGGCGACGTACAGCGGCGTCGCACCGTCATCCTTTGCCGAGTTGACGTCCGCGCCCGCCTCGATTAGCACCCGCACCACCGTCTCGTGGCCGTTTTGAGCGGCGATATACAGTGGCGTCGCGCCGATATCCGTTACCTTGTTGACGTCCGCGCCCGCCTCGATCAGCGCCCGAACCACCGTCTCGTGGCCGTTTTGAGAGGCGATGTACATCGCCTTCTCGTCCCACGGGCAGCCGTTCGCGTGCGCCCGTTGCAGTACCTGGAGGTGCCCGCCCCCCGCTGCCCTCGAGCACCTGTCTGCGTTGCACGGGCAGCCATTCGCGCGCAACCACTGCAGCACCTCGAGGTGCCCGCCGTAAGCTGCCGACGCGCACGTATTTGCGCTCCACGGGCAGCCAATCGCGCGCAGCCACTGCAGCACATCGAGATGCCCGCCACTGGCCGCCGCAAAAAACGTGTCCATGTCCCATGGTGTTTCGTACGCGCGCAACGCCTTCAACTTCTTGAGCTGTCCGCTCCTCGCCGCTGCCTCACAAAGGTATTCTTGACGCGACAGAAGACCTCGCCGTTGCAGGCGTTGCACCGCGCTTAAACATCCGAGCTCCACGGCACGCTTTTCATCAAGCTCCTCAAACCGCAGCCCCGTTTCTGCCACCGCGTCGCGCATCGTGCGGCTCACCGCTGGGAGCCGTGCGAGGTCGGCGGGGTTGTCGAAATGGCCAGATCTGAGAATGTGAGTGACGACGAGGTGGTCGGGAAGGCCGGGGATGGCCTCGCCCGCGTTAGCTGTGATGGCCGCGTTAGCATCGCGGCGCTCCTTCTTTTGCTTTCGCGCGCGAGCTTTCTTACCGGACATTGCGTTGGATGCGTGGACGGTTCTGTGTGCGGGTCGTTGTGGTCGTGGTGATTCGTTCGGCTTCGGAGGCTTCCGAGAAGAGCGATTTTGCATAAACAGACTCACAGAAATCGACACTAGCTGGAGCTGGACTGCTTTGACTTCTCGTTGTACTATTGATGAAGACTGAATTACTAGATTCCTACAGAAGACTGAACTACTGGAACGTCTCCCCGTCTAGTACTTCGCGCCGTCGTAGATTCAACCCCGCGGTGTCCGGCTGGAACCGCACCAGCTTCTGTGCGGGGTCAAGTTTGGCGTGCCCGGACAACGCCGCCGCGGCGTCGTCCGACTTTTCCAAAACAGAAACGCGCGCGCCGTTTCGCATTTTTTGCGAAACGCCCGCCTCTCCCCCCGCCTCACTTTGTTGAGGGTCCAATAACTCAACGCCCACGGATCGACGCACTTGGACTGCTTGCGCCATGACCCGGCCGAACAGCGCTACTTGTGCCTCGAGTGACACGCACGCATCCGTCAAAGACTGCGGCGCCGCCGACCCCGCGCTTTTGGCCCGCTTTGCCAAGTCACCAAACGCGTTTGCGAAGTCAAGCGCCGCCGCGCCAGCCGCGTCCACCCTCGCCCAACTTCCCTCGCCCAACGGGTCCCTCGCCGCGTGCTCCGCGGCCCAGCGCGCGCGTCTCGCCGCGGCGCGCGCCTTCACCACGGCGCCGTGTGTACCGCCCATGCCCGCCATGTCCTCCCCAGAAATCGCCGCGTCCGCCAACGCCACGTCCGACTTGAAGAAATGCGCCAGTTTCTGCGCCGCGAACGTCGCCCGGCGAAGCGTCCCTTCCGCGACCGCCCACCCTTCGGGGGTCCACCCGGCCGTTTTTTCTGTTTTTTCTGTCGTCGTATCTCTGTCGTGTCCCAGCGCGGTGACTTCCCCGGCGCTTGCGCAATTCGGCCCCGTGTCCCCCGCGACGTCCCGCATCTCGTCCGTCCCGATGGACTCGCCGTGAGGAGTCGCGCCCGGAGCACTGGAAAAGTCGCCCAGCGCGCCGTCCGCTGAGAAGGCGGTCAAAGCCGCCAGCACGTCGCCGGTGACGGCCACGCGCATCACCGTGGCCCTCGCGGTTTCCTTTTCCCGCTCCGTCAGCCCCAGGGTCGCGCTTATGGAGCGGTCGATCATCTCGCGGACGTCAACCGAACGCCGCCTCCCCTGCGCGGCTCCCAGGGCCGCGGCGCCGCCCGCCGCCGCCGCCAAAGCCGCCGCCGCCGCGTCCTTCCCCAAGTCGGACGGGTCGTACTCCAGGTTTTTGAAGTCCATGGCGTACAGGGCGACGAACTTTGAGAGTGTTTGTTTGGACACGAACGCCCAGCACTTGCTCGCGATTTCGGAAACGGACCCCGCGGAGTTGATCTTCTCGGAAACGCTCTTTGGCCCCACCACCCCCGTGCTGCGCAGCCACGGCCACACCTCAGTTTCGTAGTTTTCGTACCTAAACACGCGCTCCGCGTTCTTCGCGAGCAGCCACTGCGGAAGCGCGTGCGAGTCGCTTACCGGATCTGCCCCGTGCGTTGCGAAGCACCGGTCGTAATCCGATTCGTTCAAATCCGTGGCGGCGAGACACTTGAAGTACGCGTTGCTCGCCACGCCGTCCACGCGGGTCGCCACGAAATCCTCAAACTCGCCGCACGTGAAGCTCCACTTGCCGCTTTGCAAATCCGCCTTCTTCACGGGGTCCCAAAACGCACGCCAGTTGAACTCGCTTACCATGCGCGCGTACGGGTCCCGGACCACGGTGAACGAGTAAGGCACGAAGCGCCGTGGGGGGGCGTGGTACGGCTCCATCGCGAACCCGGGCGCCAGCGCGTAAGGCAAGCTCGCGTCGCCGAAGGAATGCACCACGCACGCCCCGGTAACGTGGCCACTCTTGCTCGCCAGGTCCTCCACGCTCACGCCGCCTGTTTTCGGGATGTGGATGAAAATAGGCTGCGCGTCCGGAAGGCTCGAGGTGTCGTTCCACCACGAAGGGTACCGGCCGCGGTACAGCTGCGACGCGGGCGTGCTGCTGCCCGCCGCGGCGACCACGATCTCGTGTGCCAGCAGCTTCTGCGCCGCGGGGTCGAGCCGGCCGGCGGCATCGGTGTCCAAGGAAGGGTCGTCCGAGGCCGTGTCCCTGGACCCGAACTTCACCGAAGCCAGCTGCGTGTGGCACGAGAGAATCACCGCGCACACGCCGAGAAGCGCCACCGCCTGCGCCTGAAACTTACGCGTCGTCGCGCGGCGTCGTGCATCCAAGCTTCCATCGCCCAAGTTTGACGACGCGACGGGGATGGACGTGCCGCCCGAGAAGCTCGCCGAACCGCCCCGGGACCCCGCGGGGGGGGCGGTCGTGAGCAGCCGCTCACGCTCCGACATCGTCCGTCGCCCGCACGCCGATGCCGAGGAGAGTGGCACCGGCACCTCGCGAGGGGGCAACCAAAAGCGCGTAATCAGGTGGTTGTAACACCTTCCAAGTGGCTTGGCGAGCGCGACATTGATTTTGAGAGCAATCAACAAAACCATCTTTCCGAAGTGCCCACTTCGCGTGCGCAAGGTCTGCGTTGCGGGGTCGGTGGGGGAATGAGGGCTAGCGTCCGGAGCCCCAGCGTGGCGCGCGTTCTCCCGCGTGCCGCTGCGAGCGAGGGTGCGACGTCGTCGGCACCTCGCGCGCCGAGACTCACACATCGCGAAACGTACCTGTCTCGATGCAATCTTCGAAAAGGGCGATACTTCGAAACTTCGAAGCGAAAACCGAGAGTTGCTTTGGTTCCTACCGAGGAGTGCGAATCCAAGGACCAGACCGATCACGGTAACGGCGACTTGACTCGGTGGCCGCGTGCGGTGCGCCTCGCAGTCGAAACACACGCGCTCTCCACGAACACAGAGACGACCAGGGTGTGGTGTTCGATTGAAAACTTGGAGAAAATAGTTCCAGGGTTGGTCACGGATTCGCTCGTCGCGAAAGGCCCAAACGCGATATCCGTGGTTCGCCTCGCGGTAAGTGACCCCGCCCTAGTCGCCGCGAACGTGCTCGTGCTTCGCAGAGAGTTTCCCACCGCGAACGTGGCGCGAGTCGCGGGAAGAGCCCCCGGTGTGTTGGACCTGGAACCCAAAACTTTAAGCGAAGCGGCGGGTGAAGTAAAACGATTGTTAGCGTCGCTGGACGACGTAGACGCGGCGGTGGAAGCGAACCCCGCGTTGCTGGACCTTCCAAGGCTCACACACGCGCTGGAGACCCTGAAACGAACGATGCCGAGCTCAGATGGCGCAAAGGTGTTGCGCAGAAATCCGTCCATGCTGTTCGTGGACTCGGGAGTCAGGGAGGGATATCAAGAGTGAGCGCGCGTGTGTCGCGAAAAGTATTATTGTGTAGGTCTCTAGTCAATCGCGGAAGTCGCGCACGCGGATGGGTTGGTGTAACTATCACTTCCTTTGTAGTCTTCATCCAGATTCATCAGAATCATTAGAATCGTCAGAATCATCAGGTAGTTCAGGTGCGCCGTTCGCTTTTGCCCAGATAACCACGTCATCGTGCCCATACTGACACACCCGCACGATCGTATACTTGTTCCACGGGCAGCCGTTCGCGCGCGCCCACTGCAGCACCTCGAGGTGTCCGCCCATTGTCGCCCTCGCGCACGTCCACTCGTCCCACGGGCAGCCGTTCGCGCGTGCCCACTGCAGCACTTCGAGTCGCCCCCCCCCTGCCGCAAAGTTGCACGTCCACTCGTCCCACGGGCAGCCGTTCGCGCGCGCCCACTGCAGCACCTCGAGGTGCCCGCCCTCCGCCGCCCCCAAGCACGTGCGTGCGGTCCACGGGCAGCCGTTTGCGTGCAACCACTGCAGCACCTCGAGGTGTCCTCCCCTCGCCGCCCACAAGCACGTCTGCTCATCCCACGGGCAGCCGTTTGCGCGCGCCCACTGCAGCACCTCGAAATGCCCGCCCTTCGCCGCGTTCGTGCACGTCCACTCGTTCCACGGGCAGCCGTTCGCGCGCGCCCACTGCAGCACCTCGAGGTGCCCGCCCTTCGCCGCGTACGAGCACGTGTCTGCGTTCCGCGGGCAGCCGTTCGCGCGCGCCCACTGCAGCACCTCGAGGTGCCCGCCCTCCGCCGCTTTCATGCACGTGCGTGCGGTCCAAGGGCAGCCGTTTGCGCGCAACCACTGGAGCACCTCGAGATGCCCGCCCTCCGCCGCCTTCACGCACGTGTCTGTGTTCCACCGGCAGTCGTTCGCGCGAGACTCCTTCAACTTCTCGAGATGTCCACACCTCGCCGCTGCCTCACAAAGGCGTCCTTTACGCCGCAGGCAACCTCGCCGTTTCAGGCGCTCCAATGCGCTTAAACATGCGAGCCTCGCGGCTTTCCATTCACCAAGCTTCTGAAACCGAAGCCCCGTCGCCGCCACCGCGTCGCGCATCGCGCGGCTCACCGCTGGGAGCCGTGCGAGATCGGCGGGATCGTCGAAATGGCCAGATCTGAGAATGTGCTCGACGACGAGGTGGTCGGGGAGGCGGGGGATGGCGTCTTGCGCGTCGGCAAGGCTCGTTGGGGTAGCGACGGTCGCGTTATCACCGCTCGCGCCAGTCACGGCGGTATGCGTCGCGTCGGAGGACATCGTGGAGGGTGTCGTGTGCGCGTCGTTGTGAGTCGTGGCTGCCGAGAAAGCGGTTCTGGTGTTTTAGGGTTGCGTTGTTATTTCTGAATTCCATCTTTCAAGTCTCTTGCAAGTGTACGTCTTCTTCCCTCTCACGCCCCCAGGTCGGCGAGCGCCTTCCCCGCCGCCCCCCTGACGTCCGGCGCGCGGTCGCCATCGCGCATCGCCTGCAGCTGTTTCACACACGCCATTCTTGTTTCCGATTGCGGGCTTCCACGGAGCGCCTCCGCGGCCGCGGCTAACGCGTCCACCGCGGCGACTCGCAACTGCGACACGCGGACGTCCTCCGCGCACGCCACCACCGATTGGTGCAGCGGCGCTAGCCAGGTCTCGTGCTCCGTGCTTTGTGAGGTGGTATCCGCCGCCGATCGCGTTGCGCACGCGGTGACCACCGCCAGCGCAGCCGCACGCCGACTCCAGCCGTGCTCCGGCGAAAGCGCGGCTAAGGCTAGCGAAGCGCACTCCGGCGCGTTTGTGCGCGCCGCGTCGCGCCGAGCGCCCGCGCACAGCGCCGCTAAACACGAAAGGCACTGGTCGGCGACGGCGTCGTTAGTCTTGGCTTCAGCCTGACGAACAGCGGCAGCGGACTCCATCTCAGCCACGGTGTTCCCGGTGCCTCCCGCGCACAGCGTGGTGTCGTTGGCGCTCTCAGGCGCGTTCCCGCCGAGAAGCTCGCGGAGCAGGGGCATGACGGCGGGGAAGAAATCTTCGGCGTTTTCGGGGACGTTTTCGGTTTCGGTGTTTTTCTTCGAAACCCTCGGCGCCAGCGCGGCGAGCGCGCGGACAAGCGCCGCGAGCGCCGCCTTTCGGTAGGTTGCCTTTTTCCTGGACGCCTCTTGCACCAGCAGGGCGATGACCTGTGTTTTACCAGCCTCCACACAGGACTCAGGGCACGCCTCTATCACATCAGCGACGGCACCAGGAAGCGCTTCCTTTCCTTCCCACACGCGCCCCGAAAGTTCCGCTAGCAACCCGTTGAGCATCTCTGGGGATCGCAAACGACACACGTCGGGCGCCGCCTTCGCCGCCGCCGCGGTCGCCGCCGCGCCCTGGCGCTTGATCCGGTACTGCGCGCTCCCCAGCCGTTGCGCGCAAGCGCTTAGTATTTCGTCCAGGTACAAACGCAACGTGCTGGACGCACCAGCCGCGTTTTCCTCCCAAACCTCTTCCCACCTCGCCGCGCAACTTTTTGTTTCGTCGAACCGCCCGACGAACGCCAGGGGGATGATCTTCGTGGCGTGCCTGGAAAGCGCGTCGCTTGCGTTTCGCGAAAGCTCTAGGGCCAGGTGCGCCGCTAGACCTCGTTCCTTCTCCGCCGCGTGATCAGCGTCGTCGCCTGTTTTGTCGTACATCAACACCAAGTCTTCGATGAGCTGGTGCGTCCGCGCCTCCGTGGCGTGCCGCGCCACGGCGGCGACGGCGGCGATCGCGGCGCTTGTGACCGACGCGCTCTTGTCCCCGGACGCCGCCGCGAGTAAAGACTTGAACAGCTTCCCCGCGTGCGGCCTCACGAGGCTGCCTTTCCGGAGGCACAGACGTGAGATGAAGCGACAGGTACCTGCTCGGGTGTTCAAACCCACGCCGCTGCGCAGCACCGAGGCCAACGCGGGTACCAAGTCGGTCATCGTGGTCTCGTCCACGTGTCCCATCAAAACGTCCAGGGTCTCGCCCATGGGCGACTGCTTCGAGGACTGCAAACGCGCGTGCTCCAGTTTCTCTGCGCTCATGCCAATCGCCGCGGTGTGCTGCTCGATGTAATTCAGCCTACTGTCCTCCATTTGCGACAAGGCTTCTAGTAACGATTTGACCATCTCCGGGACGAACGGCCTGATTTCCTCCGACCCCGCTTGTTTCGTGATTTTCATTAAAACGTCCATCGCCAGGGCTTGGATTTCCTTGACGGGCGAGAGGAGGCCGTGTCGCAGCAGCAACGGCGCGACGACTGCGATTGTGGACTTCACGTCGTGTGGCGAGGAGTGATGCGCGTCGCACAGACGAATCGTCATCCTCCGCACGGCCCGGCACAGCGTACGGCCAGCCTCACGGACGGTTTCCTTGATATCGTCCACCGACCTCAACGCGGCGGTCCAGAGTTTTTCCAAATAAGGCTCCACCTCTGTGAACCGGCGCCCGCTCAACAACTCCGCCAACGCCGACGCCGCGCTTTGTCTGTTTCTCCACGTCCGCGAGCCGCACTCGGTGAGCAGGTCGTCCATCACGTCACGAAAGTGCAAATCAAGCGCCACCTTGGGGTCATCAACCACGGCTTGCCAGATCCCCGCCACCGCTTCGCGCATCTTCGGGTTCGGGTCGTGCTGCATCCGGAACAGTTTCGGGAGCAGCTTCTTCAGGTGCGGCGCGAGCGCGTCGCCCGCGCGCTTCGCGATGGACGCGAACCCGAACGCCGCGCCTTTGGACGAGTTCAGCATGGCCTGGTAGTTCGCCAGGTCCATGAACTTGTAAATCAAATCGGGCTGCCCGATGTCAGTCACGATGGAGCACAGTTCCTTGTACGTGTTCAACGACCCGCCGCCGCCCGCGCTCGCGCCGGAGGTTTCGCCCTCCTTGTTGCTTTTCAGCGCCTTGTCGTCCACTTTCAGCGTGCCTTCCGCGAACACGGCGGTGTCATCCACCAGTTTTACCCTTCTTCGTTTCGGTTTCTCCCCCGAAAGCGTTCCCATCAACGACGACAGCAGCTCCTTGCGCTGTGCCTCCGTGCCGAGCTCGTAAACAACGCTCACCCCGCGGCTGGCCATCTCCTGCGTAAGTTCGTTCGCGTCGCCCAGCAGCGACCCAAACGCCTCCTGGATCTCGGGGAGCATGGACACGAGCTTTGGGTGCTTCTTGGTGTGCGTAATAAGCGCCAGGAGCCAGGTGCAGGAGGCGCACCGCTCTTCCGGTCGAGACGAGTACAGGTAGGAGTCGAAAATCGCACCGATTATGGAATCAATCACGTTGTCGTTGGTCGTGGGCACCGCCATGGGGTCGATTGCCGCCGCTGCGGGAATCGGCGCCGCCGCGTTTGCGTCGAGCGCGTCAGTCGCCCCGGCGGGTTTCCCTTCGCCCCCCAAACCGTCGCCTCGATCGACGTCCAGCCGTGTTTTGTTCGCCCCCTCCAAACTCACGAACGACCCGAACAGCACGTTATCCACGGAGGGGGTGACGCCTCCGAAGGCGAAGCACAGCGCTTCGCCGATCGCGAGCTGCGTTTCTTCGTTTTTGCGCTTGCTCAGCGCGAACAACCCTTTCAAAAGCGCATCGGCGTCCACCCACTCGCACCCGCCCGCGATGACGTAGCCAGCCGCACGCGCCGCGCGCTGCGTCGCGCCTTCGTCTGTCGATTTCATCACCGCTAGTAAGCGTTCGATCACCAAATCGACGGTTCCCTCGGGGGGGGGGGGAACCGTTTTTTTAGCATCCGTCTCCGCGCCCGTCGTCTCGGAAACGGCCGGCGCCCGCGGCAGCGCGGGAAGCCCGGCGAGACCGACGTGCCCGATCGCCTCCGCGGCTGTTCCCGCCAGCGTGAGGTTCTTGCACCCCGCCACCGCGACGAAGGCGTTTATGGCTTTTACGATTGCATCGTCGGGAAAACTCCCGACGCCAGACGCGGCGACGAAACCGGCGGCGCGAAGCGCGCCGTCTTGGTGCTCGAACCTGCCGTGCACGGAGTCGAAAACGCCGCCTCGGTCATCCTTCGCGCCGCCCGCCGAGACCCCGCCCTCGCCCGCCAGCGCCAGGAGCTCGTCGAGCAGTGTCACCGCCGCACCAGGCGCGGGCGTGAGCGACCGCGCCAACACCCCGCACAGCTTGGATGCGATGCGCCGAGTAGGCGCGTCGACGTGCGAGGCGAAATGACGCACGCGCGTCGTCGCGTCTCGCGCGCGCGTCGGATCTGCGAACGTGCTTGGGAAGCGTTCGGCGAGCTGCAGCGTAGCCACCACCGCCGACCCCGTGAGCTCCGGGGACGCGGCTTTGACTAAGCAGTGCTCCAGGAAAACGCGGTACCCTTCCGGGGCGTCCACCGCGACCGAATCGTTCGTCTCCTCCTCGACGCACCGTTTCGTAAACTCCAAAGCCGCGCGCATGGCGAGCGGCGGTAACGGCGTGCGCGCGTTTAGGGGTACCGAGTTCGCGAGCTCGGGGTGGCGCCCGCGCATGTACGCCAACACCGCGGTGGCGAAGGGAAACGGGCTCTTTTCGGTTGCTTCTCCCAGTCCGTTCGCCGTGGCCATCTCGGTATCCACGCCTTCTTCAGTGGGTTTATCAGCGCCCGCGAAGTTCCCTGCGCGTTTCCCGAACGAAAATTCCTTGTCGTCCTCCCCCCCCGGCTGTTTCAAACCAAGCCGGCCCTCCTCCCGTACGTCAGCCTTGGCGTCGCCCGCCGCGACGATGCAAAGGTACCGCGCCGGGACGTGGTCGAACGGGAACAACTCCCTTGCCCACTGCGCGGCGATTAGTCTCCGCCCGTTCTCCGCGCCCGCTGAGACCGTGGAAAGGGCGCTGCCCTGCGTGTCGATGGAGGACAACAGCAAACCTTCGATGGCCATGGCGACGGCGCCGCCGCACCCTTTGTATGCCCGCGCCAACGACCGTGCCGCGCCTTGCACCGAGACGCGAACGGCTTCGGGCTCCGAGGCGAGTGCGCCGAACACTCTTGACGCGATATCCGCGGTCCCGGTGACTAGCTCGGGGGTACGGACGCTGAGCTGCCCAAGGGCTTGGTAGCAAAACCCGCGAAGCGACGCGACGCCGGCGGTTACGTTGGACGCGCCCGTAGACGCGGCGGCGGTTGTACTAGCTTCCGTTCCGCCGTCGGGTGCGGTACCTTCGCCACCAACAGTAGCAGGCGCGCCACCCCCCGCAGCTCCAGACCCACCGCCCGCCCCGCCGTTGTCCAGCAGCTTCAGCATCCCGCTCAGCAGCAACGGCGAGGCTTGCTTGAGCTGCGCGTCCGTGGCGTGCCTCAGTACCCACACCGCCAGCTCCATGCCCGCCGCTTTTAAACGCGTGGTGGTGCCTTCGCCGTACAGACACGTGAATATTGCCTGCACGGTGTACGGAAAAAGGTTCGCCGCGGTGACGGAGCGGCACAGCAGGTTGACGAGCTTGATTTTCATCGCAGGCGACGCTGGTGTGGCTCTGGCAATTTCCGGAACGGTTTGGTCACCGCCCAGAAACGCGCGGTACAACGAGCGCGCGATTTTTTCATCCTCCAAATTAACTAGAGGCCGGTTCGTGTCCCACGCACACCGCCGGCGCAACAAATCCTCACCAAGCTTTTGCACCTCGTGGTCCGCATCAGTGGACGCGACGAGGTACAGCATCAGGAGCTCGGGGGGGGGTACCATCGTGTCACTGGCACGGCGGAACAGGTGGAGCAAGTTTAGCTTCTTCTCAGCCAAGTCGCGCGTCGCAGGCGCCGTACCGGTCGGCCCCAACAAGCGCGCCACCGAGGTTTGGGATAAACCAGGAGGAGATGCGGTTACTTGTGGTGGAGCTGCAGCACCTGCCGAAGCCTCAGCACCACCGTCTGGCGGCGTCACGACTCCCGCGACGTTCGCGACGGCACGCATCGCCACGACGGCGGGCGAAGGCGCCGGCGCCGCGACGGGCGCGTGTCCGAACGAGTTTGGCTGGTACAGCAGGTACTCGAGGGCGTGTTTCAGGAACAAAGCCCGGTCCGGTGGTTGCTTGAGAAAGGAAAAGGTGTTGACGTCGAATTCGTCATCCGATGACCCGGCCATCCCCAGGTCCTTCTCTGGAACCGCCAGGCCGGTGATCGCGGCTCGGAGGATGATTTCGGCGTGCGCCGGCGACCGGGCGGCGACGCCGTTCAGCGCCCGCAGGATTTCCCGCGCCTTTTCCCGCGCGTCCGCCCGCTGGAACGCCCTTTCCACGTACACCAAAGCGAAGTTCTTCACGATTTGCGGCTTCGTGTCGTCGCAGTACAGCGTGACTAACGCCGTCAGTGGCAGCTTCATGGAAGGCTGCGCGGTGAGGCGCTTGTTGACGTGCGCTAAAATCTGCATGGTTTTTTTTTGCGAGGATGCGAACTGCGATCCCATCTGCTCCACGACGCGGGGGGTCAACACGTGTAACACGCGCTCCAGTTTCGCATCATCCGTGAACCCCAGGGCGGTTAGCGCTTTGTCCAGTGCCGCGAGCTCCTCCGCCTCGCTCGCGGGAGCCATAGGGGCAGCCGCGGAGAGGTCAACCTCTCCGCCCCGCTTTCGTTTCAGGGGTGGCGACAGTGTGCCGACCGGACCCGAGATCCGAGATCTCTTCGGTAACGTTTGCAATCACCGATCGACGGGACCGGGGATTGCGCGCGACCACCTCGGGGGCACCTTTGGCTCTGCGCAGCGCGAAGAGTGGAACAGGTGTGTGCGGTGTGCGGTGTGTGGGACCGCGTGCGAGGGCCACACTGAGAGCGATGGGGTGATGACGACGACGTTAGATCTGAAAAAAAAAGGGCACCGATAGCGCGACTTTGAGGCGACTCGAAAAAAACTCAAACCACCGAAACGTCCCGAAAGTAGATTCTCTGTGGCGCGCCACTGCTTCATGCGCGCGCTGCCGTCGGCGCGCCATTTCCTCGCCGACCCTGGTCTCCGCACCTCCCTCAAGCTCCGTTGTTTCCGACCCCGACAACGAACCGACATCGTCGCAATGAGCGCCACCGTGGTTCGCAAAGTGTCGGGTCTTCAATTTCCATTCCAAACTCCGGACCCTTTCCTGTTTTGTGTGTACCACTACGACGAGTACCCCGCGGGGGATGGGAAGATGCGCGCCCCGAAACGAGGCAACGGCGCTGATTTCGACCCGAACGCGCCCTACCGCATGTACCACGGCGAACGCGTCCCTGGGTTTCCCCAGCACCCGCACCGAGGGTTCGAAACCGTCACCGCGACGATGAAAGGCATCGTGGACCACGTACGTGTTGTTCTTTGTATTTCCCAAATCCCAACACTACTGCTCACCGCCCCATGTCGAGTGCACTACCGGTAACTCTTACTGGCGTACTCGCGGCTGTTACAAATGCATCACAAACGTACTGTTACCTGCTCTTTACGGAGTAAAGTCGGAAAGTCACACCACTACTATACCCAATCCCTCGTACACGTTACAAAGTACACCCGTACCCCGTACGTCGCGCAACACGGCACTGACCCTTTTCGTTCCCGACCGCAGACCGACTCGCTGGGCAACGCCGGGCGGTACGGGCACGGGGACGTGCAGTGGATGACCGCTGGCAGCGGGATCGTGCACGGCGAGATGTTCCCGCTGGTGCACGACGACGGGGACAACCACTTGCGGTTGTTTCAGATCTGGCTCAACCTACCGAGCGCGAAGAAGATGGCCAAACCCGCGTTCGTGATGCACTGGGCGCCTGATGTGCAGCGCGCGACCGTCGATAACGGCAACGTGCAAGCGGTGGTGTGGGCCGGCACGCTTTTCGGCGCCAAAGGACAACCTCCTCCTCCCGATTCATGGGCCCACGACGACGCCAATGACGTCGGCATTTACTTCCTCACGTGCGCGCCCGGCGCGAGCGTAACGCTTCCCGCCGCAAAGGGCGGCGCGAGCACGAACCGCACTTTGTATTTCTTCGAAGGCGAACGCGTGGAGGTGGGCGGCAAGGTGTTTTCCTCGAAAAGCGCCATAGACCTGGACGCCTCGATAGAGTGTGCGATTTCCGTCCCGGCGGCCGGCGCAGGTAAAGAAACCCTACTGCTAGTGCTCCAAGGGAAACCAATAGGCGAGCCGGTGGCACAGCACGGGCCGTTCGTGATGAACACGCGCGCCGAGATCCAACAAGCGTTTTCCGATTACCAGCAAACTCGGTTCGGCGGGTGGCCGTGGCCGGACGACGCGATGACGTTCCCGAAAAACAAACCCCGGTTCGCGTTGGTGGACGGGGTGGAGACCCTCGGGCCGGGGGGGATGCCGGGGCTCAAGGGACACCACGAACTGTGAGGGAGGGAGAGAGTGTTGATAATATATATGTTAACGTACATACAACACGCGCTCGCGAAAGGACATACATCTCTGTCCTCTTCTAAAACCTCATATGGTCCAGTTCATGCTTTTGCTACTTCCCCGTTCCGACCCGCGGTCCCTACTGGGAGTCACAGTACCAGCGCTACCGAGGTTTGAAGCCCCGTCGCGTCGTCGCCCGGAAGGCAACTTGCGTGCGGTGCGCCCCGCGAACGCGGCGGTGCCGCGGTTGGGACTCCGAGGCGAGTTTTGGTGAAACGAGTCGACGCCGCCGCCGCTTATTCTCCACAAACTCCTGCCCCACGTCCCCGCCAATCAGCTTTCCGAACCTGTCACGAGTTGGCGGGTCGTAGTACCCCGGACCCATGGCGCGCGAGGTGCTCCCGCCGCGCGTGTTTCGCCAGTGGTCGCAGAAAACACCGCTCGCGCTGCGGCTCCCGACTTTTGGCGTCTGGTCGATTTTTTTCCGCGAAAAGGTACTTTTCATTTTCCCGAAAGGGTCGGGTATCAAACGCTGGGTGGTGCTTCGAAACCCGCTGGAACGGTCGGGGGAGTGGAGGATCTGGTTCCAAACGCTGGTCTTGGCGTGCTTGCCGCCTTCCAGGTCGTACGGGGCTGAGGGTTTGGGGAACAGGGAAGGCGCAAGTCAGCGGTGGAGGTTTCAAAGAAAAAACGAAAGCGTTTCTTTTGCGTCGTCTAAAAAATCGGCGCACACGCCCGGCACTTGCACCTTGCAAATTGGGGGCGGGGTGTTGTCGGGCGGGTTCTCACCAGGTCCATCCAGCCTCTGGAGATCATGGTAGTGCACCAAAAACCCTTCCTGCGTTACGGCTGTGAGGTAGTTCGCATCCACGGCGTCCAGCTGGGACACCACGGGGAACAGCGACATGGCCCGCGGGCGGGTGCCGTGGGATGCTTCCGCGAACAATCCGATAATCCCCAGCTCGTAACAACCGATGAGTAACCTGGGTGAACACCGATTCGCCGGCAGCTTCTGTGGCAAAACCAATTAAGCACAATTCACGTCGACCCAAGGCAAGACCCGCGGTGAACTCGGGTGTGCGCACCCGAGGTCGCGTCGCCGCGCACGCGGCGAATGGAGGGAATATTAAAATCATCGTTCGACCAGACAGTTCGACTTCGTTCAACCGTTCAACCTCTTCTGTCTGCAAAGGTCGCCCGTGGTGCTCGTTTTGAGGGTGCAAAATGTGCACCCCTGTCGTCCGCCTCTCCGGAGCGCACACGCGTCCGTTTGCACCGCGGACGCTTGGAGATCCGGGCCCATGAGTGTAGCGTTCATGTCTGCGTTTTTGGGCGCCGCTGGTCGTGCGGAAGGCCGCGTGCGTGTCGTCACGCGGCACGACCCCCTCGAAAACTGAGCGTTTTCGGTGGTATGCAAAATGGAGCAAAATGGCGACGCGACCTTTGTCTCTCTGTTGTTGGTCCGTAGCACTCGAGGCGCCGACGACGGGTCTTCGACGTGTCTATCCAGTTCAAGCCACTTTCCTCCGCGGTAGGCTGCGACCGGCGGGCGAGGCATCGTCCACACACACGCGTGAGAGATCGCGGATGCTCTCGGCGTGAGCGTGGCGTGCGTGTGATGTCGCTCGCGGCGCGAGCTGCGTCGTGTGGGGCGACGCCGTCGACGTCGAGGTGCCGCGGTGGCACATCGCGCGGACACGGTTCCCTGGGTGGCCATGGACGGTCGCCCTCGACGCGCGGTTCGTGCGTTCTCGGTGGGATCAAGAGTGGGTATAGGCGCGTGGATCAGTCCGTTCCGGTTTCGTGGCGGGCTCTTCCGCACGCCTCCACCACCCGCGTCTCCGCCAAGGCGAACGCCAGGTTATCTGATTCGTGCGCCGAATGCGGGATGTCGCGTCGTCTCGACGGGGTTTTCTCCCAACGTGCTTCGTTGAGCTCCGCGTTCTCGTTCAGACCGCATAACTGCGCAGCCACCGCAACGCACGTCACGCGCGCCGCCGCGAGCACGGGCGTGGAAACCGCCTCCGCGGACGCCGCGGACGCCGCGGCCGCTGCGGCTGTGGCGAGCGGTTATTTCCAAAGCCTGAAATCGCGCGAACTAAACGAAGCGCTGCAACTTCTCGGTAAAGGCCCGAACTGGCGCTTAGTGTTCGACGTGTTCGACCAGCTGGTTGAGCTGGGTGGTGCTGAAGCTGGTGGTAAAAACGGAACCTCATCATTGGAAGGTGCCAATGCTGTTTTGCGAGGTACAAACTCCGGACGACCAAAACTTCCCAACGCGCACGTCGCCACGACGGTTTTGTCCGCGGCGGGCCGCCGCGGGGATTTGCAAACAGTGCGCCGCGTGTTTGCCTGGATGCAAAAGCAAGGCCCCGGGCGAAGCGCGCCTACGGCGTACACGTACACCGCGTACATTCAGGCTGTTGGCGGTTCTGGTGACTGGAGAGACGCGTTTGCAGTGTACCGACAAATGCGGCAAAACAAAATCACACCAACCAGTCACACCTACAGCGCTTTGATCAACGTTGGCGCCAAGGGCGGCCGCGTCGGCGCGAGCGCGGCGGCGGCGCTGGTGAGTATTTCCCATTTACCACATTCCGTCTCCCTGTTTGCCCATACCAGACTGACACTTTCTTTTTTATCTCAAGGTGGAGGACATGAAACAAGACCGTCTGGTGCCTGACGTCCCGGTGGCGAGTGCGCTGATTTGCGCGTACGGAGTTCTGGGGCAGTTCCAAAACGCGGAACGCATGCTTTACGCCGCGGAATCAGCGGTCAAGCAACAGCGCAAAGGCGACGCGTCCGCGAAACCCGACGCGCGGTTGTACACCGAGTTTTTAATAGCGTCGTGTCGGTGCGGGCGCCCCGAAGTCGCCGCGGCGGTTTTCGAAACCGAAAACTTTCCAAAAACCACGTACACGTGTACCGCCGCGATCAAGGCGTATGGCGAGTGCGACGAGTGGAGGAAAGGTGAGGCGCTTTACGAACAGATGACGAACGGTAATAGCAACAAAGCGATCCGCGCCACCAAAATCACGCACACCGCCATGTTGAGCGCGTACGAGAAGTGCGGGGAGTGGCGACGCGCGAAGAGTTTACTTGCGAAGTTATCAGCACAGCCAGGTCAGAACCTGGAGACGCACTGGAACGTGACTATGAGCGCTTGCGGCAAAGCTGGGGAGTGGGTGGAATGCGAGAAGCTTTTCAACGAAATGAAGAAACTGGGCGTGCCGCGCAGTTCCGTTACCTTTTCCGTGCTGATCTCGGCGTACGGCACCGCAAACGAGTTCGACAAGGCTAACATCCGGTTCAAGGAAATGTGCGACCTCGGTTTCACGCCGGATGACTACACCTTCGTGGGGCTGATGTCCGCGCCCGCGAGTTCCGGTGATTTGCAAACGTGCCTGGAGATCAAGAAGTTCATGTGGACCAAGCACGGCGTGAGACCCACGGTGCACGTGTGGAACGAGTGCATCAGGGCGGCTGATGCGTCGCACAACTACGAACAGGCGGTTTCCGTGTACCAAAATATGATCGCTGTGAACATAGAGCCCAACTACGCCACAAGAGAGCTCCTGGAGAAAGTCGGCAAGAACGGTGTTGAGTATTACGAAGATAAACAGGCCGCGGCGAACTTCGGGACGCTCGTCGCGTCGCTCGTCGGCGTCGCCGGGATGATGGCGGGGCGGTGGTAGCGGTAGCGTTACTTAGTGGCGACGTGCCTTCTAGTGGACAGTCATGTTATTTTTTGGACACTCCGATTCGATAACAACTTAACCGCTTTATGCCTTTGTACTGCTAATAAGCCACCTTTCCGCGACGCCCTCTACTTGCTCAGCCCCACGCTTTGCTGCACCGTCTTCACGCCGTCTTTGTCAAACGGCAGGGTAAAGATCTTGGTGAAGAACCCAAAGTTTCGGGTCAGGGTGTACTTCAGCTCCGCGGGCAGGGGGTCGAAGTTTGTTATGGGGGAACACACCTTCGCAACGAAAGCGGCTTTCGAGGTCACCGACCGTGTGAAGTTGGGGGGGTACTCCAGCCACGGATGAAGCGGCTCATTCGGTCCCTTGCCACCAACCGAACCCCGCACCCCCGCGGATTGCGTAGCACCCGTGGTTGTAAGCGGCGCATCACCGCCGTACCCGTTGAACCCGCTTTTGCTTTTCGACGTAGGGACTTTGCTCCCACTACGCATGCCAACCTTTGAGCGCTCCTGCTGCTCGGCTAAGTTAGCAGCCTGGGCCGCGCCTTGCGCGTTGCCGTGCGGCATCGTGCGTGTGTTTTTACACGAATCGGTGGCGGCGACGCGCGTTTACGTTTACGACTGCGACCGGAAGGCGCGGTGGAGCACCGAAAACGCGTGGCTCACGAACCGAGCGGCGTGAGTCGTGACGAACGTACGTTCGCGACTGGAAGGCGCGTGCGAGCGGGCGGCAGGCCGCGTCTCGGTGTGTCGCCGGGTTAGCCGGCGACGGCCGGGGGGGGTTCCTCCCGAGGATAAACTTCTTGATCGTGCCTGCATCTGAGACTAAATACTCATACGTGTACGCACTTTCCGTAAACGCAATTTCGGAAATCACGAGCGAGCGCCTCGACACGACAACGCACGAAGCACACTTTGGGGTTCAGCACTTTGGAGGCGCCGGCATGCTGTTCCAGGGAAAGACGGCGCTGGTGACCGGCGCGGGATCGGTACGTTCTCCCACGTGCTCGCGTTGCCTCGCATTGTCTCTCCGTTCCCTAGTCCTCCCACCCTCCGTGGTCCCGCCATCTCGTCGCGAAATAAACAAAACAAGGAAACACGCCCGCCTGACATCGCACCGCTCTCTCCTCTCAGGGCATCGGCCGCGGGCTTTGCGTGCGCCTGGCGAGCGAGGGCGCGGCCGGTATTACGCTGGTGGACGTTTCTTCCGACGGCATAGAGGGTACGAAATCTTTGGTGTTACGGGCGAACCCCCTTTGCGTCGCGCGGTGCCACGTCGCGAACGTGGCGAACGCCGATGCGTTGGCGAAGTCGTTCGCGAAACACAAAGAAGCGTTCGGCTCCATGCACCTGTGCGTGAACAACGCTGGTATCGGCGAGCGCGTCGGTGACGGGTGGCGCGAGGTGGTTGACGTTAACCTAAACGCGGTGATTCAAGGCACGCGACTCGCGGTGGAGGTGATGACTACCACCAAATCAGCCGGCGCGGTACTCAACGTCGCGAGCGCGGGCGGCGTGTTCCCCATGCCGCAAGCGCCGGTGTACAGCGCGACGAAAGCGGGTGTGATTCTGTTCTCGCAAAGCCTGAAGCACCTGCATTCCACAAAAGGTATCCGGGTAAACGCGCTGTGCCCGCAGTTCACGGACACCGGGCTGGTGAGCACACAGTTCAAACAAATCGGAACGGCGAACGCGAGCTCGCTGCTTTCGCAAACCGGCGGCGCGCTGTTGACCGTTGAGCAGGTCGTGGACGCGGCGATGGAGCTGGTCCGTGATGACGCGAAGGTGCCACTCGCAGGCCAGGCCTTGGCGGTGATGAACGCGAAAGCAGGTGTCGCTTTGGTGGTGCCGACGCCTAACCCGAAATTCTGGAAACGCGTGGCTACGCGAAACGGAAAGACGAAGGAAACGCAACCGACAAAGCAAAAGAAACCCGTAGTCCCACCCCTGGGCCCGATTCCTGAGCTTCACCGCAAAGTCCAAGTGCATGTCTTGACTTCCGATTTCGCAAAGGCCACTTGTTTGGTCACCGAAAAGACCCCAACCCCGGGCCCCGGCGAGGTTCTGATCCAGCGAATTTGGACCGGGGTCAACGCCAGTGACGTGAACTTCAGCGCGGGGCGGTATTTTGGGAGTTCTGAAAAAGCGCAAGCGCTTCTTCCCTTCGACGCCGGGTTCGAAAGCGTCGGGGTCGTGGCGGCGCTGGGAAAAGGCGTCGCACTGACACACCCGGAGTTGAAACCCGGCACGCCCGTGGCGACCACGACGTATGGAGGGTTCTCGGAGTACGCGGTTGCGCCCGTGTCACTAGTGGTACCCGTCCCGGAAGCCTCCCCGGAAGCGGTCGCGCTGCTCACCTCGGGGCTCACCGCGTCCATCGCGCTGGAACAGCTCGGCGGGGTTTTTGTTTCCGGGGATGAGGAAACGGCCGGGGGTGACGTCGCTGAAACAACCGTGAAACCGAAAATCGTCCTCGTCACCGCCGCGGCCGGCGGGACCGGCCAGATCGCGGTGCAGCTGGCGAAGCTCGCGGGGCATCACGTGATCGCTACTTGCGGCGGCGAAGAGAAAGCACTGTTACTGAAATCCCTCGGCGTCGACCGCGTCGTAAACTACAAAAAGGAAAACCTGAAGCGCGTTTTGAAAACCGAGTACCAACGCGGGATCGACCTTGTTTACGAAAGCGTGGGCGGGGCGATGTTCCAAACCTGTGTCGACTCCCTGGCTGCACACGGCACGCTGATCGTGATCGGGATGATGTCTCAGTACACCACAGGGGGCGATGATACACAACAAAGCTGGACCCCGAGCGTAAACACCGGGTTGCCCGAGAAACTTTTGTGGAAAAGCTTGTCGGTTCGCGGGTTTTTTCTGCCGCAACACGCGAAGGTGCGTCTTTCCCATGCACCACACACCGCCTTCGCGATTGCCCATACTCGTCCTGCGAAGGGACTATTACGACCAGAAGGGCGCATTCCCTCGGACTGTTACCACGACTGTTTACGTAATACCAATCCCTCATACACATGGCTGAGAGACTGACATTTTCGGGTTTTATCGGGCCAGCACTTTCGGCGGCACTTGCGTTTGTTGTTCGGTTTGTTGAAATCGGGGGCGCTGCGAATAGAAATCGACCCCACTCCGTTCGTAGGGCTGGAGTCCGTGACACACGCGGTGAATCATCTGCAATCTGGGACGTCTATTGGGAAGGTGGTGGTGGACGTTTCGCGCAAAGGAGGGCGTGGTTTTTCGAGGTTGTAGTTTTAGTTTTTATGGCTGTTTTTTGAAAATAATCCGTTCTCCATTCTCTGTCGCGCTATAGGATATACCTCGCTAGCGTCTCGCCGGTCTAGAATCCAGTTACTGTTTCTTCGACCACGTGTTCCCGTCCGGGAACAAGATGCCTCCCTCTTCCGTGAGTTTGCCTAGCAGGTTTTTGGGGCCGCCTTTTGGTGAGAAGTCGATTAGGATTTCCGGGGCCTTGGACGGCACTTTGACTACTTCGCCTGTCAGGCTCCAAGGCTTTTGCTTCTCTCCATTCATGCACCCGGGTGTCCCATCGGTTCCTTGCACCTCAAGCACGGCTCCATCACCTGAAATAGAGCGCAAGCACCCGGGGTGCTTGGGGTCCGAGAACTCGCCCACGAAGGGAGAGGGGGCGGCCCTGGCGCCGCCCGCGGTGGCAAGCGTGAGCAACGCCCCCACCGCAGTCGCAGCTGCGATACTTTTGAAGGTAACGACGGAACTCGATGAGGAATCGGACTTCGACGCGCCCGCGACGACGGGCCCGATAGGGCGCTTCGAGTGGATGTTGATGCGTCCACTCGAAGGGACTCTCGTGGGGGTCATACCGGATCGGGCGACGGCGTTCATCAGGGGCATGGTGTACGCGCGGAGGCGTGTGACGCACGAAAACGAAATTCATCGTCTATCCGACTTCCTTGTGCCACGTCACCGGCTCAAGAGAAACTCCGAAACGAGTAAGTCGACACAACACGACGACCTGCGCTTCCGGCGTTCGCCTACGGTGTTGTGTTCATGTCCGCGCACGCGTGTGTGATGCGCGTCGGCGCCGGCGTGGTCACCGTGCACGCCCCCTGCAGAACGCGGCGCGACGCCCGTTGCGTGAGCCGAGGGGCGAATACAAATGGGCGTCGTCCGAGGCGAGCGGCGACCACTTGCGTTCACGGCCGGTGTCCCATGCCAGTTCGCGCGTCAACGACAGACGAAACAGATGCAGAAGTCGCGACTTCATCGTCATCAACCGACCAGCAGCCCACCAGCTCGGGGTACGGCGGCCCGAACATGTTCGCGGACAGCCAAGCCATCGCGCCTCCATCTCCAAGGCGTGTGTTTCTAGGCGTGCTCGCGACCTCCGGGTTGGCTTTAGGCGGTAACTTCTTGGGTGTCACTGGTGCGCTGTTGGGTGACTACCCCGACCTAGTTTCCGACCTTCGTTTGGACATAATCTACCCAATCAACGGATTGAAGCGGTGCTACAACCCCGAAAAAGGGTACGAGTTTGTGTACCCCAGCGTCTATCTCGGCGACGCGACGGTGGCGACGCGAAACGCGAACGCGCTGGCGACGGCGACGTCGTTAGACCCTCCGTCCATGCGCGGTACTCAATCACCTCCCAAGATTTTCGGCCAGGTCGTGCAGGAGCCTAACAGCGCGTTCGGGCCCATGGGAGGCACAGGCGAGGAGAACGTCAGCGTGATTGTGAGTAAGTCTCCACCGGGCGGGTTCCGCCTTGACCGGTTCGGGGACGCGGAGAGCCAAGCGACTTGGCTTTTGGCGAACGTCTTAGCCAGGCCTGGGAGCGGGAAAACAGCGCAGCTGATTGATGCATATACTCGCACTGGAAGTACTGGTAGTACTGGCAGTACTGCAAGCGGAAGCGGTAGTACAAAGTACTACACCTTCGAGTACACGATCCAAACAGAAACGTGGTACCGGCACAACGTCGCGGTTTTCGCCGAGTTTGGGGGTAAACTTTTTACGCTCGTCGCGCAAGTTCCGGAGACGCAGTGGAAGGAACGGGAAGCCGACTTCAGAAACATAGCAGAGTCGTTCAAAGTGTTCATGCCCACGGGGTAGGGTGACTGGCGGCGGTGTGTATCGATATTGATTGCCCTACTTGTAATTGAAGAAGTAATGAAGAATCGAACTGGTACAACTCTTGCACCCGCGCGCTGCTCTCATTGACTCTCCGCGACGGTCGCCGCGACCTCCGCGGCGAAGTCTTTCACCTCCACCTCGATACCCTCGCCCACTTTCAGCCTGGCGAACTTCGTGACCAACAACCCCCCAACGGAACCCTCCACGAACTGCTCCACTGTTTGTGTGTCGTCCATCACGAACTTCTGCTTCACGAGGCAAACCTCTTCGTGGAACTTCCGCAGGCGGCCGGTGATGATTTTCTCAACCACGTTTTCGGGTTTGCCCGCTCCGTCCGTCTGCGACCTGAGAATCGCCATCTCCCCCGCTAGCACGTCACCAGGAATCGAACCCGGGTCCAGAAACCGGGGCGCCACAGCCACGGTGTGCATGGCGACTTTGTTAGCGAGCGCGGTTGCGATTTCTTTCGAAACGGCACCCCCGTCCCTCGACGCGACTTTCACAACGCACCCTTGCCTTCCCGCGCCGGGCGCGACCGCGCCGTGCACGTAGTGCCCCAACACCTCCCCCGCGCCGCTCGCGGTCATGATGTACGCCCGTCTGACTTTGATGTTCTCCCTTAAACTCGCCGCAGTCGCCGCGGCTGCTTCCGCTAACGTCGCGCCCTTCGTTTTTGCGCCGGCGGGCATGGCGATGTTTTCCAGCGTCTCCAAACCGATTTCGCCGTGTTCGTTACACGCGTCGCCCCGTGACTCCACCACCGCCCGCGCCGCGTCCTCCACGAGGGCGAGAAACAGTTCGTTTCGTGACACGAAGTCCGTCTCCGCGTTGACCTCCACGAGTCCGGCGTGCTGTCCGCATTCCGAAACACTCACGCCGATTAAACCCTCCGCGGCGACCCGGCCCGCTTTTTTACTCGCCGCAGCGAGACCTCGTTTCCGAAGCTCCGCGTACGCGCCTTCCAGGTCGAACTCCACGGCTTTCAGCGCTTTCGTCACGTCCATCAAAGGCGCGCCTGTTTTCTCGCGCAAGTCTTTGATCATCGCCAGCTCCGTGGCCTTGTCCCTCTGCGCGAAATGGGTGGGCGCGCTGCAGGAAACACCGCGCGACGCCCCGATCGCGGCAACCGCGGCCGGGTTCGGCACGGAGGCGAACCTTTTGCCGAACGCGGCGAATGCGTCGCACGCGGCTCGGGTGGATCGGCACGAAACACGCGACACGAGGGCCATCGTGACGCGCGTTCTGATTCCGCCGACGCGGCGATACAGGCGGGAAGGTGCGGTGCGGGCGCGAGTGAAGCGAGGGAGGAGACCGCCGACGACGTACGCGATCGCGTTTGCGCCGGCGTGGATTTTCGTTCCGAGAATTTCGGGTTCGTTTCACATCTGTTTTCTATCTCTCAGCCCCGGCGGCGGCGGTCGTCTTCCGCTGCTGCTCGCGGCACTCTATCCACGGTTTCGCCCCCCCCCACAGTGGCTCGTTCCCACGCCTCGAAAACCGCGGCTTGCACTACGGGCATCCACGCGGAGTACCCACCCGGGTTGAAGTGCAAGCCGTCGTCGCGGAACAGCTCGCGGCGCGGGGTTTGATTTTTGTAGGTTTCGGTTTCGGGATTGGTTTCGTTTTCGTTTTCGGTTTCGGAACCCGCGTCGTCGCCGTCGGCGTTCGGTTGGAACAAAAGAGGGTTCACATCCACGAAAGTGTGCCCCTTCGTTTCGTGACAGAACTTTTTTATCAACGCGTTCGTCTCGTCAAGCGCTTGCCACACCGGCTGTTTCTGCGGCGCCCGGTTGATTGACACGAAGAGGATTTCCACCGCGTCGTTGGTGCTTCGTTTGCGAACCTGCAAACTCCACCGCGCGAACGAATCGCAAATGTGCGAAGGCGACAAACCTTCGTTCAAGTCGTTGCTTCCGCAGTAATACACGAGCACGGATGGGTCGTGCGGAAACACCGTGGCGTCCATAACTGTGGGCAACAGCTGTTCATACGCCGTTGAGCCTCCGAACGCGCGGTTTAAGACCGGCAGGGGGTGGAAGTCGTTCCCGAAATCGCGGGTTTCCCTCCACTCGCGAAAAATGGACGACCCCACGAACAACACGCCGCCTCTGGGCGGGGGGTGCTCGTTGTCCAGACGCACGAACCGCTTGATTTCGCCGTCGTACCACTCGCCCGTGGCTTGGTACGTAATCGGGGTGCGGTTATTAGCCATCGCAGTCGCCGTGTGTGCCGGGTACCGAGTGTGGATTCCTACTCGCGGAACAGCAGCGCCCCGGAATAATCGAAACGCGCGATCGGTACTTTTCGGGAAGGGTGCGGGTGCCGACGCCGAGGACCAAGCGCGCGGGTGGTTCCACACGCGTGGCACCACGGACATGCACGTTTCGCCGGACACGGACGCGCCCCCGCGCCCCCTGGGGTCGTGATTCGCCAGAGGCGGCGCGTGGGCAAGTAAGGCCGAGCGGCGGGGCAGTGAGGAGTCAGCACCTCCCTTTTATCGATCACCGAAATCGTCCTGGAAAAAAAAAGCTTTTGCCAACCGAAACCGAAATGGTTGACCACTCCGCGATCGCGCGATGGCGGTGCTTGAGGAGATCGAGGATGACCCCCCCGCGCGGGCGGAAGCCCCCACGGCGGCTCCCGCGGCGGCGGACGACTCCGACAGCGACGATGAGCCCCCTCCTCTTGAAACCGCTGCGGCGCAGCTCGAGGCGTTGAACTTGAGGCGACAAGTGGGGGAACGCGTGGACGCGGCGAGGATTGGTTCGGGAAAGGACAAGGACAACGCAGGGAGTGCTGTGAGCACGTCAGGTGGTGTCAGTGCGTCGTCCGGGTCAACTGCAACACCAACTGATGTATCACCTAAACCTAAACCGGCGGCCGGTATGAAGAAAGGTTTCTTCGACGCGCCTCCACGAGCGGCACGACATGCCAAACCGAAAGCGCCGGAGATGGTGTATTTGAAAGGCTCGAAAACGAAAACGTGCATTCCCGACTTCATGCGCGTCGAATTGGAGGGCAGCGAAGCCACAGAGAAGATGAAAAAGCAACTCCTGGAGTCGTTGAAGCCGGACAAAGAAACAATCGACGGCGTGATGGGCAACTCATCCTTAATGGCCGGGTTCGACGACCCGGAGGTTATGGCGGCGGTGGAGGACGTGGCGAAGGATCCGCGGAACATGGCGAAGTACGCGAACAACGCGAAGGTTGTCAAGTTCTACCAGAACATGGCCGGTATGGTCGGGGACCGGCTCGCGAAGAAAGGGGACAACTCCACGAGTGGGGTTTAGTAGGTTTATAGGGTTTATAACAGGTGTATTTATATCTAGCCTTTTAAGTGTTGCAGTGATGTTGCGTGAGATCATACATTCCCGTAAATACCAAAAAGTCTATCATTGCCACGCTAGAATTTCCGTCTCGTCGTACGCGCAGACGGCGATTGCGTCGTTGCCGTCGCCGCAGAACGCGACGCCGGTGAGCATCCCATCCGCCCACCGCTTTGCGAACAGTGACGTCGGGTCGGTGCCGTGCGTGTGTTTTTCGTCCTCGAACTCCTTTGGGATCGTCCACACGCCAATGGTTCCATCCTCCGCCACCGTCGCGACGACGTCTTTCGCGGGGTGCGTGGCCATCGCGCTTAGAAACCGCTGGTGCGCCTGCAGCTCGCAAAACAGACTTTGCGTTTTCGTGGAAAGAAACCCCAAAACCCCACTGGACTCCGCAATCACCACGATTCCATTGCGTACCGCCAACGCGGTGACCGGTGTTTTGCGCTTCACCGAAAAGGTCACCGAAAAGGTGTCACTGCTCGAGACGTCCCAAACCGCCACTGTCCCGTTCCCGTTCCCAGTTGCCAAAACGCACCGCTGCTCGGTTGTCAAACAACAGTCCGGTGGAAACGCCCCCCTTCTGGAGTCCACCTCGGATGCGACGTCAGCAATAGGACACCGCTCGCCGGTCTCGAGCGTCGCGCTTGTTAACGCGAATTTGTCAACGCCGTCGTGCTCGAAAACCAGCACTCGGCCGCTCGCGGTACCGACGCACACCTGCACGTGCCCGTCCCAGGACGTGGAGACGCACACACCTCGCGCGCACGCACCGACCACGCCCCCACCGTCCACCACGACCGGGCCGTTTCCGCCGTTTCCGGTTTCGTGTTGGGTATCATCCGCGAACAAATGCGAGTGTAAACACGCGTACCCCGCGGCGTCGAAAAAGTGAACCCCCTCGACCGTGCAAAGCACGAAGAACGAGTTCGGCCCTAACGTGACGATCTTCACCTGCGTCGCGGTTCTGTTGCCGCCCTTGCTGAAAATAGGCAGCTTCTCCGACCGCGCGCCAATCAACAAACGCTCCAGGGGGACCATCAGGGCCTGGCAGTCGTGCACGTACGCCACCACGCTGGGGCCCGCGGTGAGATTGTTGGCGAGCAGACTGGGGGACTCCGCCACCGTGGCGCGCGTGTACCGCTCCGGGTCGTACATGGGCGCGGCGGAGAAAGACATCCAAAACACACGTCAGGACGAAACGCAACCACCCACACAAATTTTGGTCCGGGCCGCGCTGGCCTGCGTGCCTGCGCGCCTCCGACTCTTTAGGATTGAAGGTATTGATACCACTAAAGCAAAGGAGTTTTTTTCGTGAATCAAAAAAAAAAAAGTGTCAGTCTCGTATGGGCAATCAGTCGGCGGAATGTGGTAAATGGGAAATACTTACACTCTACCACTAAAGCAAGAGGGATCGATTCCCTTTGCTTCCGATCTCCCTCGGCGCCCCCCCTGCACAGCCTGACACGCGGGGAGGCCACCGATCACCGGTTCCCGACCCCCCTGGCGTTTTCCACGATGCCGCTGGTGCACGACGACGACGACGACGAACCCGTGGCGGATGCGGTGCAGACGGAAACCACCAGCCCGGTGGTGTCGGGCAAGGCGGCGATTATGACCGAGCTGTTCGGGGATGATTCCGACGACGACGACGACGACGTCGCGGCGGCTGCTGTGAACGCGGCGGGCAGCGACGACGAGAACGACACGGATACGGACGACGAAATCGAAACCGTCCGGAGCATAAACGCCCGGAAGAAAGCGGCGAAACAAGCAAAGGCGGAGTCTTCGGGGGCGAAGAAGGGCAAGGAAAAGGGGGGCAAATCGGCGGGCAGGGACATTTCCGCCGAAGAGAAAGGCGTGTGGGACGCGTTGGTGGGTGGTGGTGGTGATGACGACGACGACGACGAGCCAAAGAAGGACGCTACGGATGACGCGTTCATCGATGACGAGGACGTCGCCCTGGAAGACCGGTACGGCAGCGATGACGAACAGAGCCCGGTCGCGTCGGAAGCGGAGGAGGACGACGACGACTTGGAAAAGCTTTTCGGCAGCAAAGGCGGCCGCGGCGGCCGGGCGAGGCAATCGGAAGCCAGCATCACGAGCGAGGTGCTTAACTTCCTGGCGCGGATGGAAGTCGCGACGGAGCAGGATCGGGAGTCGGTTACCCTCGGGACGCCCGCGGTGCACAAGCTCCGGATGCTAAAAGAGATGACCGCGAAACTGAAGGAGGTTGATTTGCACGAGGTTTTTCTGCGACACGGATTGCTGAAAGTCTTAGCCTCGTGGTTAGCCCTGCTGCCCGATCACAACCTGCCCAACACCACCGTGCGCACCGCGGTCATCGACGCCGTGCGCCTGTTGCCCATCGAAACCGACTTGAACGACCGGAAAGAGGAGCTGAAACGGAGCGGCTTGGGGCGGATGATCATGTTTCTGTCATCCCTGCCCCAGGAATCAACCTCGAACCGGAAAAAGTGTAAAGACTTAGTGGAAAAGTGGTCCCGGCCGGTGTACGAGCTTTCAAGCCAGTACCGCGATTTGCGTCAGGCGGAGGAGATGGAGTCCGCGGGGGAACCGCGACGGAAAAAACGCAAGCAAGCGGGAGCCGCAGACGCGGTGGAGGACACGGACGTCTCCTTGAGAACGCAAGACGGCCCGAAGTTTGGCGAGCGCGGGTACCGGTACCACGCCGTGGTTCCCGAACAGGAAGCGATGGATTACAAAAAAAGACCCAAGCTTTTAATCGACCCGTCGGAAATAAAAGCGCGCACGCAAAACGCGGACCAGCAACGCGTGCGTAAGCTTGTTGGGAAGGTGGCGAAAGGCAAGCAGTTGCGAGACGGGAAGGCGTACCTGCCGTCCGTGGAGGGACGGGGGATGGTGACGTACCACTGAGTGAGAGGATTGAATTGATTGTTTTTTTGCGGGACGAAGAGGAGTGGCTTGAGGTGTGACGAGACGCGTGTCAAGACGTATAAATAATAACAGCATAAGTTGATCACGGACGTTATAATAAGTCACCTAGACACATCCAAACTCTGTCTATATGTCATACCAACCCCGCCTACGCCTGCGACGTGAGCACCTTGAAGCTCTTCGCGGTGGCCCGCAGTTTATCCGCGCTCGTGCGCCACTGCCGCGCGGGCGCCCGCGCGCACATGATGAACACGCGTTTTCGCCAAACCGTCGCCGCAACCAGGGTGTGGTCTTTCAACTCAAAGTTGTAGTAGGTTAAACCCTCCCGCGTGTCAATTGACGACTCCACAATCATCTCGTCGTCCACTGGGTTTTGCGTTAGCTCAGGCCCGAAGCCCGCCATGAACCTGTTGAAAGGAATCAACTCCTCGATCGTGGGGTTGGTGCCCTCCTGATTGTAAAAGAAAAAGTGTCAATCTCGTATATCGTGATGTATGGACAAACAGTCAGGGCAGAGGTAAGACTTCCCTTCTGGTACGAGTATATCGCGATGTATGGACAAACAGTCAGAGGTAATAGTCCCTTCTGGTACGAGTATGGGCAATCAGGGAGGCGGTGTGTGGTGATTGGGAAATACGCACCGCGACGTCGGCGAACCGCAACACGGGCGCCAGCACCACCTTCAAACCGCCGTCTGTTTCCGAGTTAAACCGCACGTCTATTTCGCTCCCCCCCGGGTCCGCAATCGACACGGGGATTTCCTCCCACCCGTCATAAACGTCGAACGTGTACGGCGTGATCTCGCTCCACCCCACGCCGTGCCCGCCGCCCTTTGATTGGGAAAGAAAAGTGTCAGTCTTGAGTCTTAGTATGGGTTCGTAACGGTCACCATAGTAACAGTTTCTAGTACTGTGTCAATTTACCACAGGGCCCTGGTAAGTGTTACGGCCGTAGTGCACTCAAAGAGGGGCTGTAAACAGTGTGCCTGGATTTGGGAAAGGCCCGAAACGTACCTTGGCTTCGGGGCGGGTGTATTTGCGCACGCCGTTCGCGTCGGCGGTCGCCAGACCGGGAACTCTGCCGGCGACCATGCCCTGCACCGCCGTCGCGGGCGGGGGGGTGGCAGCAAGCCCGCCCCAGGTCAACGACGCGCCCGCGAACCCCAGGCCGCGCCGGGACAGGGAAGGGGGGGGAGAGGCTCCCAGGGTCTGAAGGTGGATGACAGGGAATCCATTTGCGGGGAGGATGTCAGGAGAAATCAAATCACACGACGTGGTCGATGGACGCGAGGTGGCCTCGGGCCCGAGGGCGGCCGATCGGGGGGGACATCGTTTTCGGAAAGGAAACGCACCTCGTCGGACGCGGCGCAGCGCGTGGCGCGGACGGCCCGCGCGCGGGAAGGCGCGCGGCGGCGAACGGCGACGGCTTGGCCGGCGAAAGCCGCGGCAGAGAGGGTGCTCATCGTGTCGTATTTGTTGACGTGTCGGACCTGGAAGGCCTGTTGTGGATGCCGGCGGGAGACGCGCGGGGTGTGTTTTCGACGCGGCTAAATAAGCGCGCAACGCGACAGCAACTGGAGAAAGAGGGCGGCACTGACCGTGCTGGTGCCACTCGGAGTGGCACCAGCGTGAGACGACAGGGTGATGACAGCTGGCAGTCAGTCTTGGATGACTGGAAACTTATTGAGAAGTCGCCATTTTTTCCACTGTCGAATGTTTCCCTCGTCGCGCGACCTGGAGCGCCACTGCGGCGCGCACGACGCCCGGGGGCCGGACGAGGCAGGTAGCTTCTCTGTCCCACGCATCGAGGACGTCGACGGAGTTGTCGGACCTTTGCGAAATGGGCAAGGGCAAAAAACGACCGTGGATAGTCGCGAAGATTGAAAAGGCTTCCGAAGAGACCGGCGGCGGCGGCGATGCCGCGGTTCTGGCAGAGGCGGAGCTGCGCAAGAAACGTAAAGCGACGGACCGAACCGCGCGCGAACGCGTGTTCAAGGAGCAGAATCCCACCCGCTTCGTTGCCGGTGAGGATGAGACTGGTGAAGGGGAAGGGGCGGGTACGGAACAAGGCGGTGGCGGCGGTGGCGCTGATTGGGCCGGTGGTGGTTCGTTTCATCACGGCGGCGGCGGCGACGGCGACGGGCCCGGCGGCTACGCAAAGCCCCCACGCGGCGACCGTCCGCCCCCCCCTCCGTGGAAAGACGACGAGCGCACGGACGTCACCACGGTGCCTGATGTCAAGAAATGGATGCGGTCAAAGGAAGCGCAGTTGCCCGACTCCATCAAGGAATTACGTCGGGCGCGCGCCGAGGCGATTACGCGGCAAATAGCGCAGTGCGCGCAGCACAAGCAGCTCGGGAAGGCTGTGAATCACTACCGGCGGCTGGTGAATCACGAACGGTTGGTGCCGACCAGCTACACGTACGCATCCCTTGTCAACGCGTACGTCAACAGCGGTGATATGTTCGGCGCCGAGGAGATTTTGAAACGAATGAAAGCCGTACCGGGCATGTCACCAAACATCGTGGTGTACACCACCATGCTCAAGGGCCACATGTTATCCGGGGACGTGGAGAAAGCGGAAAAGCTCATAAACGAGATGCCCACGCGCAAGCCCCCGATTGCACTGGACGCGCGAGCCGTGAACACGTTCCTGCGCGTGTGTCAACGCGCGGGGGACGCGCCGAGCGCGTGGGCGGCGTACCGCAAAATCAAGGGGACCATTTACGCGCCCGAGGAAAAAAATGATGGGTGGCGCGGCGTGACCCCCGACGACGCTACGTACAAACTGGTCGCGCGTTTGCTTTCGCAGGCCCTGAACTTCCGTGACCTGCGGGACGTCATAAAGCACTCCGCTCACCAAGCAAGCGAGGAGACAAAAAAACGACTGCAAAGCGGCGGCGACGCCACGGCGGCACCTTGTCAGTTTTGGAACGCCGGGCGCTGCGATCGCGGGCGCGAGTGTGTTTTCTTCCACGACCCGGCGAAAACGCAGCGCGCGACGGTCGAGACCGCGGACGCTGTCGCGAGCATGCACGTCAACCTAGCGCACTGCGCTGCTTTGCTTGATGATTCGGAGGGCGCGACTGCCGCGATCGCGACCGCGAATGACGCGCTTGACCTGGCGGAGGCGCTCGCGGTGACGCTGGGTGAGGCGGATGCTTCCGCAGAAAACGGCGGTGACGAAAAAGCGCCGACACAAACAATCGACCCCAACGCGACAACCGCCGCGACTTTAACCCGGGACTCGGTGCAAACCAAGACGTACAAGAAAACCACCCGCGGTGAGTTACGCCTGGAGCTGAAACGGGTGGGCGGGTTTTTGAAACGCATACGGAAAGGAACGCAGACGAAACCCGACGTCGCGACGTTCCTGACCAGGGCGCTCGTGTTTGACAGTTTAGTCGAGGTCGGGGTTGATTCCGGGACGGGGGGTACGGTGCAATCGGGGTCTACCCAACCGTCTCCAGAAAAGGAAGACTCGCGCAAGGAAGTCACGGGCAACGCACGGCAAGTAGCGTCTGTGGACAACTTGGTCAACACCCTACACCGGCGCTTGTGCGACGCGTACGGGTTGGAGCGGGCATGCGAGGTGAGCCGCGCCGTGTCGGTTGATTCCGCTCGCGAACGGTTGCGGGAGATTCTCGGTAAGGACGGTTTGGTGGACTTCGGGGTTCTTTTCGGGCACAAAGGTACCCGTGATGGGGGGGGGTCGGGCGCTGTGGCCGAGCCGAAGGAAAAGGATGACAAAAAGGAAAAGAAGGAGAAGAAGGACAAAAAAGACAAGAAGGACAAGAAGGACCGAGACGTGTCTGGAGACACCGGGAAGCACCCAAAAACCCGACCCGTGAAGCTCGAGATTTGCGCCGGCAACGGCGACTGGGCGGTGGCGCAGGCGAAACAAGACCCTGATTCGGACTGGGTGGCGCTTGAGTTGAGACATGACCGCGTGTACTCGATTTTCTCGCGAGCGGTGTGCGAGGGCACCGCCAACTTGTGCGCGATGGGCGGCGACGCGGCTTCGGTTTTGCGGCGAAACGTCGCGCCGAAATCGGTCACGCACGTGTTTGTGAACTTCCCCGAACCCCCGCACCACAGCGGGGACGCCGCCGCGGTGAACGAGTTTCACCTGCTCACGCCTTCTTTTTTTCGAAAAGTACACGCCGCGCTGGACACCGACGGCCGGCTCACGCTGTTCAGCGACAACCACAGGTACATGCGTGACCTCGCGAAGACGCTCGCCGAGCTGGCGTACGCGGCGGGCGACGATAATTATGAGGAAAAACTCGGCGAGCCGTTATTCTCGGCGGAAGCGGCGCGGCCGAAAGACCTGGACGACGACGCAACAGCTTCGTTTGAAAACATTCAAGGCATTAGGATGTACAAAGGCGTCCCAGGAGAAGGCACGGGGCACTTGGTGCACGAACAGAGCTACTTTGACCGCTTCTGGGAACAAGGCGCGAGGGTGGAGCGCTTTTTCGTGGTTGTTAGCAAAAATTGAGCGTTTTTTAGTTTCAAATCACTTTCCTCGGACCGCTCGATAATACGAAGGGTCGCCATTTTACAAACAACAACAGCTCCTCCCCTCGACACGACCCGGCGCACCCCGTCGACCCTGAACCTCTTCGGATGTATCCGTTCGCGCTACCGAGGTATCCATTCACCCGCGCTCGCCCGCCGTTGTTCAGCCCCCATCGGTCCGTCCCCGACGCAGATCCGCACTGCGATTCGGTGCCAAATAATCTATCGCCCGTCCTCAGATCTCCGCCGCTACCAAGGGCAATCATCGCCCTTGCCGCTACCGAGATGATGATATCGCGGTACGTAGGAGGGTTCGCGCAAGAGACTGATACGGAGCGAGGTGCGCGGCAAAGACCCAGGCGCAACCTTCATAACTACGTCACATTCGACGCGTCGAAGAAAACGGGCCGGACGGAAAGACTGCATCGACGGACGCGACAGGGCACACTCTTATGCTCGGATTGACGGAATCGATGAACATGGAGAAATTCGAAGGCGTGCGGTACTCTAACGAGAAACCGCACATGCCAGAAAGCATTGATTTCTCATATACTCACACCACTAAGGTGTCAGTAGGAGATGATCACGGCGTGAATACCCCCACGAATCCTAAGACACCGGCTGCGAAGGGCTATATCGCCCGACAGCGCGTTTCCATCTCCGGCCTGACCTCCGACGCAAGCCTTTCTCTCAACGGCAAACAGGGGATGCTAGAGGAGTGGATCGAGTCCGTCCAACGCTGGGTCGTGAACGTCGACGAGAGGAAGGACTTAGTCCGCGTCAAGCCCGGCAAATTGGAGCTCATGCGGCCTGGCCCCGACGAGCCCAGGTATTGGCCCTCTGGCGTGCACATCAGCGAGCTCAGGTTCGACCTGAGCTATGACCCCCCCAGTCGCGATGCTCGCGCGACGCAAGCCCGACGTGACGCCTACCCCTGTCGCCGCCGAGAAGAAGAAGGAGGTACCAGCCATGGGAAAACAAGTTTTCATCGAAACTGTTCTTAACGCCGTGTTACCCGAAAGGTTTCAGCAGGTTGCTCCCGACTTGCTGGATGACATGATGGCCCGGACGGGCACTTCTACCCGCGAAGAAATGATCCGTGCATCCGCGTGGGAAATGATGAACGACGCACCGGAATTGATGAAACTCTTCGATGGAATGGGAGACAAAAAAGAGGAGCAAAACAAAGAAGAGGAGCAAAACAACCAAGACGACGCAAACACCCAACCCAGGCTTCTCACCGAGGAGGAGCTTCAATCGCACGTCCTGTTCTCCGGAGCGTTGATTGATCTTCGCGGGGCGTTCAAATTGACCACTGTCGTCACCGTGTACGCCCCGAAGGCGTATGAAGGTAAGGATTGGAGACAGGAGTCGACTCACCTGAAGCGACAAAACGGTCTCAGCGCTGACCACCTCAGGTCACACGTAGGCGTGACCGCGAACGACGGACGCGTCAAGATGGTTGCCTGTGCAACCTTAAGCGACACGATGTTCTGCGGGCGCGAGCCCAAGCGGGATGGATGGAAAAAGTACCAGCCCGACCCGGCCATGGGACAAACCGTGGGAATGGCGGTACACGAGATATGGAAGAGGCAGGGAAACACGGGCGGTGCGTGGACGGTGAAGGACCTGTGTGAAGTCGTGCTGTGCAGGTACCGCGAGAAGCGGACGAACAAACCGGGAAGCCTGTTGTACGGCGCCCGCGCGCGAATCGCGGTTGATGACCACGAGGACGACCTGGATCCAGCAAACCTTCCCACCCTGTTGAAGCTCTCGCAGTACTGCGGAGACCAAAGGCCGGGGGCGTGGGCCATCACCGGCGGGTTTGTGGAGATCGCGTGAGCGCCTGGCGGCGAAACGAATTGAATACACGCACACACTTTTCTCAAATATCGAATTCGTCCCCTCTTTGCGCATTCATTTTCTTCCCCACGAACGCCTCGATTGTGGATCCCGGGTCTTTCCAGTCCACGTCCAGAAAGCTGGGGAAGTCGCTCGGCGTGGCGTCGGCTTCCAACCCGAGTTTCTGTGTGACCGCGTTTAGCATGAGTTTCGTGACGACCCGGTACCCTTCCGGGGAGAGGTGCAGGCCGTCGGAGAGGAACTTCGTAGACCAGTCGTGCGCCGCACCGAGTAGTTTGTCGAACAGGTTCAAACCGTGCACCACGAACAACCCGTGGCCATCCGCTCCTTGGAAGTTCCTGAGATAAAAAAGAAAGTGTCAGTCTTGTATGGGAAATCAGTCGGCGGAATGTGGTAAATGGGAAATACTCACCGCGCCACGCCCAGCGCGGCGTGCGCGTACGCGCCGGTTCGGTTCAGAGTCCGGTCCGGTTGTTCGTCACCGTGGTAGTTGTTGTCGTCGCAGGTTTGTTTCCACGCCACCGGGTTCACGGGGGGAGGGGTCATTAAAAGCACGGCTGGAGGTGGGTTTAGCTTAGACAAGTGTTCCAAAATGGAATTCAGGTTTTCCTGGTACTCGTCCAGAGGACAGCCTTGTATTTTTTCCATGAAAGACCCTTCCGCCACGGCGTCGTTGGCGCCGAAACACACGGTGACCAACACGGGCGGCGTCGGGTCGTTTGTTGGGAACACGTTTCGCAACAAAGCAACCGCGTCCCGGCTGTTGTACCCGCTGTACCCGCGCAAAATCACGTCCGCGTGCCGCTTGTATTTATCCGCAAACGCGCCGCCGAACCCGCCCTCGCCAAAACTCTGCTCCGTGATGGAATCCCCGAAAAGCACGATCCTCGGACGGTTGCCGGGGACGTGGTCGTGGCCGTGGCCGTTCAGGTCGTGTGCCCCGCCGCTCAGCGGATTGATCAAATCATTGCGTGGATGGTACCCGAGCTCGGACACCTGTTTCTTGCCAACCGCCCTTTGCTGTTCCTGTACCCTCAAACACGGCTTGCAGAACTTGCGAAACCCGTCGCTCTTTTCGCCATTTCGCCGCTTCACGGTGTACCGCTGCGGCTCCTTGTCGCAGCAACCCCCCAGCGGGTTGCGCGTCCCCGAGCACCCGGCACAGCCAATACACCGACAGAACGCGTCCATCACAACGCGACTGCGGAGTGAAACGCCGCGGAACGATGCCTCTGCGTGACGGACGAAGTGATTGAGGGAAAGCGCAAAACGCCGGAAAACTTTGTGTCCGGTTTCTTTACTCGTGGTTGGCGGCATCAATGCGCTCTGGCGCTCCATTACGTGCGTGCGATGGCGCCGTCGGGGTCGGGCATGTCCCCCCCCGCGCGGCGCAGTCCTCGTAAGAAGGCTATCCCTGTGGCGCCCGGAGGGAACAGCATCATGCACCTGCTGCGGCGCGCGGAGCCTGCTTCGACGGCGTCTGATGTGTCGCATCTCGGGGGCGGTGACGCCCTTTCCCTTTCCGTTCCATCCAAGACCGCGGAGAGTTGGACGGCTGGCGCGATTGATTCTTCCCTGGAGCTTTGGTCCACGAAACACCCGCCCACCAGCGAAGGCACGATTGTGGTGGCTAAGAAGAAACTGGATACCCTGCGCGCTTGGCTACGCGCGTGGGAGGTACCCCCGATGGCGAGTACCACGGAAGAATCTCCAAACGCACCGAAAGTGTTACTTCTGGTGGGCCCCCCCGGGTGCGGCAAGTCCGCGGCTGTTAAACTCATCGCAAACGAGCAAGGCCGAGAAATTCTCGAATGGAAACCGCCAGTCCCGACGCTGTGGGAAGAACACAAGCACTTGAGTCACAAACACAACGCAGGCACGGGGGGGAACTACATGTCGAAACTGGACGACTTCGCCGCGTTTGTGCAGCGCGCGTCGCTGTACGCGCCGCTGGCGTTTGCGCCATCAGCGTCAGCGGATGTAGCAACTGGTACTGGTGCTTCAAACAGCGGTACCACAGGGAATGGCACGCAGAGTACACTCCCAGTGTCAAAAAACAAAACAATTAAGCCCCCAATCCTGTCCGTGGAGGACCTGCCCGCCGGCGCCGGCGAGGAGGCGGCGCGCAGGGCGGTTGACCTGCTGATTCGCCTGACCCGGGAATCGCGCGTGCCGGCGGTGGTCACCGTGTCGGAAGAGGACGCGGGGGGCGTGGGCGGGCTTGCCGGGGGCGGGGGCGGGGGCAGTGATGGCAAACAGAATCAGAAGAGTTTCACCCAAGGACTCAGCGCGCGTCTCATCGTGCACGAGATGGAACGCAACGGCGCTTTGGTGGTGACCTTCAACCCAGCGACGACGCCGAAACTGGCAAAGGCGCTCGCCGCGGTCGCCGCCGCAGAAAACGTGGACGTCACGGCCGACCGACTGCTCGCCATCGCAGTCGCCGCGGAAGGAGACGTGCGGTGCGCTTTGGCGAGCCTGCAGATGTTCGCCGCAGGGCGCGGTTTAATTAGTAAACCGGTTGACACCAAGAACAAGGCCAAGGCCAAGGGCGGGAAGAAGCGAGGAAGGGGCGAGGCGGTTGAAACGGACTCACGAAAAACAGCCGAAAATTTGGTTGGCGACGAAAACGCCGCGAACGGCGCGCGGCGCGACCGCGGGCTTTCCATGTTCCACGCCCTAGGCAAGATTCTGTACAACAAAAGGGATGAGAGTGGTGGTGACTTGCTTGGCGAAGAGAAGACCCGAAATCGCATGGACACAGGTACAGCGATTGGCGAAGAGACCCGGAATCAGGAGACATCAGGAGACACTAACACAGAGACAAGCGGCGGTGACGCGTCGAATGTTCGCGACAAAGCGCCGTCACTCGGCGGCGACGACAAAAGCACACCGTTTACCTCCGGAAAGCCCACACGCACGAACGACGGCACGCTTCGTTTCGGGGACGCGGTGCCTTGTTTCACTTTACACGCGAACTTCACAAGAGGGGTAACGAAGTATGACCCCGAGGACATATTGCAACGCGCCAAGTTCGGTTCCGACCGCGCGACGACGTTTCTGTTTGAAAATTTCCCCGAGGGTTTGAGGGACGACGCCGTTTTCGACGCCGCGATCGGCACCGGGTACCTAAGTGACGCGTGCTGGTTCGCCTCTGCAGGCCGCCGGCTCGCAGGCTCGCAGTTCGGATTCGGAGGAGGGGGCAGTGGGGACAACAACCAGCACCTGGTGGACGGCGACGGCGCCCCCGCCGATCCCGGCGCGGTGGGCGAGCTCGTGGCGGGGTCGGTGGCGACGCGCGGTTTGCTGTTCGCGCCGCACCCCACCCGGCCGTCCTTGCGGGGTTTCCGGGCGTTCAAAGGCCCGAACAGCGCCAAGGCACAGCGAGCGGCTGCTGCCAATCTCAGAGAGGTGCGAGCCGTCGTCGCGGCGGCGGCGGGCGGGGACTTTGCCGTCGGCTCGGACCGAACTGCCGCGGCGGCGGAGACGCTTCCCATGCTTCGGGTCATCGCGGGGTGCGGCCCGGAAGGCGCGGCGAGGGTGCCGTTTCTCCCCACCCGGTGGGTCAAGGTGGGCGAGGACCCTACACGCGTGGGAGGCGTGGGGGGGCTACCTCCCGGGGTGCGATGTGCGCCGAGGCCGGACGGGAAAACCGTGGAGATCGTGCGCCGCGTGGTGAAAAACACGCCCGGGACGCTCGCGGCGAAGGAAGACGAGGACGAGGATCAGGGCGAAGACGACGAAATCGAAGAGTGGTGAACCCGTAAGTACGTACTTTGTCTAAATCCTACGGGTGTACAATAACAGCCTGTCTACTCTAGTACTTTGTCTAAATCCTACTCGTGTACAATAACAACCTCTGCACTCGACTCACCCCAAAAACGCTCACCACGGTGTCGTGTCTATTCTTTTCTTCCCGCCATCCCGCGGGTTGTCGGAAGGGATGACTTCCCTTCTGGATCCCGAGTTCATCACGGCGAGTCCGGGTCCCGCGCGCTTCACACCCGGGTGTTCGAACGCGTTTTTTTCGGTCCTCACACCAACCTCCAGCCCGGTCACGATGTCATACGCCGCGGGGGTCACGCCGAACCCTTTTTTCGAGGGACGCATGGCGAGCAAAGGGTCGCCGTTCCCGTTGTGCGTGTTCCCGTCGTGACGGAGGTTTTGGGAGTTCTTTTGAGAAGCGCCGTGGTGCTCGTAGGCACACGCGTAGTCGCGGTTCACGAACCGGGCCGCGCCCGTGATGAGGTTGTGTCGTGAAACCTGCGCGCTTCGCGCCGACCCCGCGCCGCCGCGACTGCGGGATTCGTGCGAAACGCGCGCGGTTGCGAAATGCTCCGCGTGCGCGGTGGTGACAATGGAAGAGCCCGCGTGGCCTAACGTCAGCGTGCTGATTGGAGGCGGGAACGGCCGGCGCGCGGCGGGTTGTTCCGCGAACGCGCCTAGGTTTTCACTAATTCGTTTGTGATGTTCGTCCGCGAACGCGTCGCCGACAATAGATAAGTGTTTGATCACGATCGTGGTGTCCGCGGGGTGTCGTTTGGGAAGTTCAACTTTGGTTTCGAACTGTGCCGGACACGGTTTGAAGGAAAGGTGCGTCGTCGTGTTCCCTCGGCCGCGTCGCGCCGCTTCCTGGGTTTGCGAAACGCTCCCGTCAAGGGTTTCGGAGTCGGCGTATATCGCATACGCCACATCCCGACTCCAGTGGTTACTCCTCGGCGCAATTTCCTCCCTCGACGCGCCCGCGGGCCGGCCCCCGAATCGCGAATCAGCGCTTCGGAACCGGTCACTCATTTCGTGGTGGCCCAAGGGGCGGGGGGGGTCGTATTTAGCACCCCCCAGCGCGGTATCCGCGTACATTGTTGGATGCAACGAGCCACCGTGCGGGTCGCGATTTCGGTCGTCACTTCGCGACGGCTCATGCGTCAGGGTGTCATGCGTCGCCTGCCGCGGGTCAATCAAGTGCCGTCGACCCATCCCCAGGAAACCGCGCGCACGCGCGCGGGAACACGACCCCCAAACAGTAACGCACGCACGCACGCACACCAACCGGTGTGCTGTGGTGTGCGGGATGAGATCCATTTCGGGACACGAAACGAGTTCGGACGCGCGTCCCAAAATCGGTCGAAACGAATCCATAGACTGAAAAAAAAAAAACAATACTCTCGCCTACGCGTCTTCCCCCGACACCGCCGTGAATCCCCTTTCTTCCCAGTCGAACAACGTGTCCCGCATGCGCCCCCCCCTGCTTTCGTTTTCAAACGCTTTCCGGACGATTTGGCGACAAAACGAAAGGTCGAACTGTTTTCCCCACGGAACGTGTCGCGCGTGCGTCAGCAACGCGCCCATCCAAAGTTGGTCGCAAGCGTCGCTCGCCAAGTTTTCAGCGCCCGCTGTCGCTTTGTATTTAGCCACCTGCAAAACGTCCCGCCGAAGCTCCCCGGGTGTCCACGGGAACGTCCCCGCGCGTAGATACGAAACCGTGAACACAAGCGCCTCCAGGTCATCACTGTACGTGGGAGGCCTTCCGGAATCAGCCGAGGCTGCGGAAAACGCTGGCGTCCCGCCATAGTTCCGCGTGGTTTTCGTCAACTCTTGGTAATTGAGTGGAAAGGACGTGTTGTCTAGTGTGGCCCCATGAAGCGGCCCGAAGGCGGCTAGGCCGAAGTCCACCAGGTGCACCGCCCGGTTCGCGCCCTTCCCCCGCTTCGGGTGCCCCAGCAGCAAGTTATCCGGCTTCACGTCCCTGTGAATCACGCCCGCGCGGTGGCACGCGGCGATGCGCGCCAGGGCTTGGTCGGCGATCATCAGCGTGGTCAGCGCGCTGAGATTGTAAAAATAAATATCAGTCTCGTATGGGCAATCAGTCAGTGGAATGTGGTAAATGGGAAATACTTACCTGAGCGGCCCGCCCGCGCTTACGGCCCAGGACATCTCCTCCAGCGACGGGCCCAGCAGGTCCATCACGAGCACGTGTGAGGCTCTTCCGAAAACCTTCTGCTCCCCGAAGTGGTGCACCTTGGGAAACCCCGCCGGGCCGGACACGGAACAGACGCGGGTTAACATCTTTTCCTCGAGTCGCAGCGGCGTCATCCGTTGCGCTTGTTTTTTGGTTTTTGGCAATCGGCTGGAGACATCAATGTCAGTTCCGGATACCTCATCGTCATCGTCATCAGAATCATCATCGATGCTGCTCATCTGCACCAGGTCCAACGCGCCGGCATCCGCCATGGCGCGCGCGACGTCCTCCACCTTCACCGCGACGTCGCCGCCACCGGTTTCTTTTCCCAGAAAAACGCGACCGAACGACCCTTCGCCTAACTCGCTCGCGTTCGTCGCGACTGCGAGGGCGTTTTGAATGCGCAACGCGTCGTCTTTCAAGTGTAGTTTCCGGACCTTCAGCTGTTTAACCTTTGACGCCAGTACATCCGCGCCTTTGTTTCCGCGTTCCAGTTCGTGTAACGTATTGTTGATGTCCGCGCGTTCTTTTTCAATCAACTCAAGCGCAACGTGTAAGCGCTTCGCGACGTCTTCAGGTTCCGCGCCTTCCACACCTCCTAAACTCATGATCTTCCTCCAGTGCTCACTCATCTGCTGCCGCCGCCGTCGCGCGCGTCGCGTACCGACCAAAACTGACCCCGCCTCGGATTCCTGCCACAACGTCCACCCCGCGTCGCCGTTGGAAAAACCGCCATCCGCGGGCAAGATGATGTAGCTTCGTTTTTTCGGTTGCACAAAGCCTTCTCGTTTGTCTCGTGCAGCGCTCCGCGGGATCCCGGAGGCGCGGCGGTCGCCGCGAGACCTAGACGCGAACGCACCGCTGTACACCCGCGCCGCACACGTCGCCCGTACCGTCGCCATCGTGCGCGACCCCGCACTGCTCGTTGATAGATTCCGCCCAGCCCTCATCATTTTTCGTCATTTCTGACAAAAAAATCGGGGATCACAAAACGTGATGCGACAGACGATGAGTATCCTCGGGGCGACCGATGGACACGCGCACCACAACGTCGTGCACTGTCCGCTCAACCCCCAAAAAGCACGGCGTCGCGGCAAAGAGTCACCAGACCACAAGCTCCGCGTCTCAGACCAACACTCGGGTCAAACATCGCGTTTTCTCTCCGTCTTCGTCGAGAACCGCGTCGCGATTCGGGTGCTCCGAGATAAGCTTATCTCGAAAATATCTGCAGACGCTTTTCGAGACGTCAATGGCCACGACTGCGGCCACACGATGCTTCGACAACACCGTTAACGCCGTGCGCAGTTTACGAAAAACTTCGACCACCGCGAAACGCGTATCCGTGGTGACGTGCGGTGGCGTGGACCCGACACGCGGTGACCGCCCGTCCGATGCGATCCGAAACACCACTGACAAAAGAATGACACCCCCTCTTCGCGCGACGCCTCTGTTTCTGTCCGACCCGTTTTGCGACGTTGTCAAGGACGGGGACAACAAGCTACTGTTCCGGTGTCCCCCGGAACCAGGGGAAGACCCGGAATTGGGGCACTCGTACAGACCGGTGGAGTTTGATTTCTCGGAAGCGGAACAGCAAATGGGAAAGGAACCCGGCGAGTGCGCGATTGGGGAAGCCGAGGACGGGATGCCGGCGGTGGACTGCGGAGAGTAACTGTTGGGAGTAACTTTTGGCAAAGAAAAAAGAGATACTACATAAAACTCCTCAAAGATTTTCCTATCTAACATAGACACCTCGGCCTATAGCCACCTTAAGACCTTAACATATCACGCATCTCCGTCGTCCAGCCTGTGTCGTCTCCACTCCATCTCCGCCACGGCGTACCACGCCGAGTCGCACGCCGCGCCGGGCGCCGAGTCCGTAACCGCGACGACGACCACGCCTGGTTTCCCCGCCGGCGCGACGCAGGACACCTGGCCCGATAAAAAGAAAGTGTCAGTCTCGTATGGGCAATCGCAGAGGCGGAATATGGTGATTGGTAAAGTTCCTTACCGTGCCGACTGTGCCGCTGCCTACTCCATCATCCAGACTATCAACAAGCACGTCCCGCGCGGCGACGGCGACTGGTCCGAAGCGACACGCCCCCGCCCCGCTCGCGCTTGCCGAGGCTTCAAACCCGGACCCGGCGGCGTTTTCCTTCGTCGCGCGCTTCGGCCGCGACAGCGAAACCGCGGTGCCGCCCCGCGACGGGCCGTTCGTAGGAGTCGCGACGTAACGCGAAACGCCACCGAAAGGGACGTCCCACCCGTGGGAGAGCTCGGGGAGGTAACGGTACGCCACAGACCCGGTGGCGCCCGAAACCGTCACGCGCGTCGCGGACGCCACGCCCCCGCGCTCGAGCGCAGGCGCTTACGATAAATAAAAGAAAGTGTCAGTCTTGTATGCGCAAACAGGGAGGCGGGATTTGGGAAACGCGCAACACGTACCTTCGCACGCGACGAGCGCGGAGGACACGCGTACACCGGCAGTGTCTGAAAACGTTTTCGGCGTGTCACCGAACCCGAACCCGAAATCGCACGCCCCGCGTGCTAAAGAAGCGCCGGTGACCCACACCACGCCGCCGCCGCCGGAAGGGCCGTGGGCGGGATACGCGCTTCGGGTCACGGATGCGGCGAGGAGAGCGGGCGCTACCGGCGCGCCGTTTGCGACGCCGAAGGCGAACGAACTATAGGTCGCCTCTACCGGCACGAGGTCCGACACACCGACACCAAGCGCGGCGTAGATTGAGTTGGCGTGGTGCCCCGCGACGGCCAGTGTACCTGTGTTGAACAGGTTGCGTAAAGGAGAGACACTCGGGTTGATGAACTCAAACGCAAACGCGTTAACCATGAGGGACGCGATTCTGAGCGCGGAGACGAACCGCAGGTTCGTCGCCGCGACGCCCACGCGCTCCGCCCCGAAAGGAGCGTTTGCAATCGCGACGGATGGGTACGTTTCGGTCCATCCGTGAGGCGATGTTAACGAACCGCCGTGCCCTCCCACCCACGGCGTATGTTTCCGCGCCGGCGTGATGCACCGCCAAAGCGTGGTTTTTGTTGTCCCGTCAGGGTTCGAGCCCGGATCGGCGGTGACTCGTGTGGTTCCTGATTGTAAAAAAAAAGGTGTCAGTCTCGTATGGGCAATCAGTCGGCGGAATGTGGTAAATGGAAATACTTACCTATTCGCGCCCAAGCGCCTTCGCGCGACGCGAGCGCGTTTCCAAAAGCGCCCCGGGTCGATATTTCCAAGCTCCCGCCACCCTCGGAGGCGACCGTGGAGGGCGCCACGCCGGTCACCAAAGGGGGGTCCGCGATCACCACCGCCAGCGCCGCTGCGCCAGTCACCGCGTCGCGCGTCGCGTCCGTTTCGTTTGCGGTTTTGGCGCTCTCCGTTTTTTGGAGACTCACTACTCCCCTAACGCCACTCCGCCGGTGCCCTAGATCCAAGGTCGCCACGACGCGCATTGCGCCATGTGTATCCCCGGGCGCATTCGCGAGGAAAGGCGGCGACGTTTCGCACACGCGTATCGCCGTTGATACGAACGCACCGGGCGACTCGCCACCGTCGCCCGTTGCCGCGTCGCGCCAGCCGCACGGAAAACTCGCCCCGACAACGGCGATTCCCCCATAGGCCATGGGTGCCAAATCCGTGCCCGTGAACATCACCGCGTCTCCGAACGCCCAGGTTTTAGGGCCGACCACGGAGCGCAACGCGCCGGATGCGGCGAAAGCGAGGACTCCGCCGCCGGCGCCGTCGCGAAAAAACTTCGCATCCACGCCTCCGTTCCCGCTCAACCCGAGACTCACGAAACCACTGGGAGGTGGGTTATACGGGACCACGCAGGAGACACCGCTCCCGGCCACTACGCGCGCGGGGACCACCGAGTTCGGGCCGTCGACCCCGGAGAACACGCACACGATGGACAACGCGCCCGTCGCGTCGTCGGCTGGAACGAAGTTGGTGCCCACCACGGTTACCGTGATGCCCGCAACGCCCGCGGGGACGACGCCGGGGATAACAGACGCGGTCAAAAGGTCCTCGCCCGTGCTGGTGCTCACAGGAAGAACCGCAGCGATAAACACGAGCAGGGAAACGAGCCACGCGGCGGCCCCGCGAGCCCCGCGGGGAGACCCACGCCGCGAGTGTCGCGCCCGCGGTGACATCGGTCCGTCCAGGGGGGATGTTGCCTTTTTTCCTCGGGACGGAAACGGAAACAGCCCGACTTGGGGACCCTGAGCCGTAGGTCTGCACCGCCGGGTTTACCTCGCGTCGCGACACGTGCGACGCATGGCGTTCGGGGAAGAGCGCGCGTGCTTTCCAAGGCTCCACGGCGGATCGCGACCTCGCGTGTGATACCTCTCTTCCCCCACGAATGTGCGTGAAACTAAGAGTGCCCGACGTTTTTAGAGGGGACGAAGCTCTGGAGTTCAAACGCAAAAGAGACAGCTTCTGTGAAAACTTTTTACGTCGACCCATTCGGGGGGTCGTGTTATTCACACTACTACTGGTAACCTAACCTACTTTGCCTAAATCTCACTCCAACGACCCAGCCGCACTTCCTTCCTCAAAACGGTCGCGGTGACGCTTTGGTACACCCGCTCATTCGCGGGTTATGGTTCTCCACGAGCAGCTCTTTCGGTTGGCGCTTCGCGAGGTTCGATTTCGCCGCTTCCCTGAAGTTGCTCGCGGTTTCGGGAAGGTACCCTCCGTACCCGGGCACGAACGGCAGTTTTTCCACAGCGCACCCACCCCTGATGTCCACGTTTCGGTGCAGAATGTCAGACCGGGGCGCCAAAGGCGCGGCGTGGTTCAATCCGAAGCCGTACCCTTGGTACCCATTTGAGATGGACGAATCGACGACGCCGGTACCCATGCGCTTCCCGGTGCGTCGTTTCGGGGCCTGGCCATCGCCCATGGCCTGCGCGGTGGTGCGCCATGTACCGAGATATAGTTGGTGGTTTGAAGTAGTAGTAGCGCCTGTTGTGTTCAACGCCTGTTGTGTTTGCCTCACCCCCGGCTCGTATGCCGCGGGGCCCGTCGGGTTGGGGGTGTAGTTGGGGACGCCCGCGGCGGGGACGTCGCGGTTGGTGCCTTGTCTTGTGATGTGGTGGCCCACGATTTCGTGCCCGCCGATTTGGTCATGGGGGGGACACAACACTCCACCGAGCTCGCTTCTGGACGCGGGGTGGTCGTGGAACGTGCGTCGGCGGGGCAGGTCGGGGAAGTCGTCGAACCTGTTGTCGAAATCTTCGTTCGCTTGTTGATTGTTCTGTGTGTCCCATTCCCACCCACCGGTCCGGGGAGAGACGGGCTCATCCAGGGCGAAAGGAGCGTGCGCGCGCGGTAACGCACGCGTAGACATCGCCGCACTACGCGCGCGCGAGGGCGAGACGTACCCGTGGTTCAAAATCTCGTCCATCCCGGCGTCACGTGCGGAGGAGCACGAGGCGCGCGACGGTGTGATGAAAACGTTCCACCCAACGGCTTCCGTTTCGAATTCGTTGAATCTTTTCCTCGGACGTCTCCAAAAGCACAAACGTGGCTCCCTCCCATTCGACAGTCTCACTTCTCGATGTTCGCGCAGACGTGCCGTCTGCCCACCGCCGTTTCCACACGCACACCGTCTACGTCGCTCAAAAGGTGCGCGGCGTGGCGTGCGCGGTGTCGACCCCTCGATCGTTCTTTGGCGACATCATCGTTTATCCGCTTCGCAAATTTGGTCTGGCAGATCGACTCGGCACCCGCTGACATCTGGTTCCTCGACCCACGCAGGCGATCCTCCACCACCGTCCGCCCCCAGGTTCGCTCCACGCGCTCCGTTGCCACCATGGCCGCCGAAACCTCGCCCACTCCAGCTAAGCTCGGCTTCATCGGCGCAGGCATCATGGGTACGTCACACTCGTCCTTGCCGAACCAACTATTCCAAACCCAAACTCTTTCACGTGTACGCTGTCCATCGCGAAAGACTCGACGACCTGACTTTTCCCTGCCACACCGCGCTCTTCACCTCAGGTGTCCCCATGGCCTTGAACCTGATGAAAGCCGGCCACGAGCTTGTTGTTTGGAACCGTACCGCTAATGCGTGCCAGCCTCTTGTGGATGCGGGCGCGACGCTCGCGCTTAGCGCCGCGGAGGCTTGTGAAAAATCAGAAGTCACGTTCGTGATGGTCAGCACCCCCGAAGCGGCGCTGGCGTGCGCCGAGGCGGCTGCGCCTGGGCTGTCATCCGGCAAGGGCTACGTCGACGTCAGCACCGTGGATGCGGGTACATCCTCCAAAATCTCGGAAATGATCAAAGCCACGGGGGCTAGTTTCCTGGAGGCGCCCGTGTCCGGCTCCAAAGCGCCGGCGGAACAAGGCGCGCTTATTTTCATGGCCGCCGGGGACAAAGCGCTGTACGATTCCGTAAAAGCGCCCCTGGACACCATGGGCAAGGCGCACTTTTTCCTGGGCGACGTGGGTGCGGGGGCGAAGATGAAGCTCATTGTGAACAGCGTGATGGGGAGCATGATGGCCAGTTTCGCGGAGGGTTTGTGTTTAACAAAAGCCGCGGAGTTGGACCAAGACACGCTTCTGGAAATCATGTCCCTCGGCGCGATCAACACCCCGATGTTCGCCATGAAAGGACCTAACATGATCAAAGGCGAGTACCCGCCCGCGTTTCCCCTGAAACACCAGCAAAAAGACATGCGCCTGGCGCTGGCGCTTGGCGATGAACTCGCACAGGAAATGCCAGTCGCCGCCGCGGCGAACGAGATGTACAAAACAGCGCGCAGACTGGGGAAAGGTGCGGGGCTTTCCCATTCACCACGTGAACGCCGACCCGACTGATTGCCACACACCCGACTGACACTTTCGGCTTTTATCGTGCCAGACGACGACGATTTCTCCGCCGTGATCGCCGCGATTGGGAGGAAATGAAAGAACGGTGTTTGGATCGTCGGCGACGGACCTGGTAATGGCACCGATTCATCAGTAAGTACACGTAATCATCAGTGTGACACGTAATCATCAGTAGTCTAGTACACTTATCTTCCGTATTACGCGTGTGCTAAACCAAACCCTGGTGTTCCCTCCCCTTTTACGAAAACAACCTCATCCCCACTATAAAAACTCAAACAAAGTAACGACAGCCTTCCATCAAAGCTCCCGTCCCCACCTCATTACTCACCGTTCTTCACCGCGAGTTCAAACCGCTCGGCCCCTCGAAGTGCTTGGGCAGGTCCTCGTCACGTTTGGATCGGTCCACCGCGCTGTCGTGCACCCGAGCGCCTTCCGGGAGCTCCCACACCGTCTCCATCGTGCAGTTGTTGTACCAGTAGTGGATTTCCCGTTCCACGTCAAACGCCTGGAGCCACTCGCCTGGATGGCCGTTTTCAACCGGACGCGGCGGCGGCGGCGGGGCGCCGTTGACGACGCCGTTGGCGACACTGTTTACCCCCACAGAGGAGTCCCCTTCCAAAGACCCCATCTCTTGTTCCTCGCCGTCCAAGCCCATGTTTGTCACGTCGTACGCCTCCAGCATCGCCATGGCTTTCTTTTTCGCCGCCGCTAGTGACCCGGCTCTTTCCAAGTCCAAGCGCGTCTGCGTCTCGTCCAGGCGTTCGGCGAGGCTTTTTTCGGAAGACACAACTTTCGCCAACTGCTTCGTGAGCTCGTTTATTTTCGCCCGTTTTTCTTTCAGCAAACCCTCCGTCTTGCCGTCGCTTGCGTTGACCTTTGTTTCTAGCGTACCGATCTTTTGGAGCGCGGCTTTGAGTTGCAGGCTGATCAGCGCTTGCTTAGCGTCGAAGTCGTGCGCGGCGCGTCGCGACGCGTCCAGCTCCCGCGTCAAACCATTTGCCGTGCGTTGCGTGGCTTGAAGCTGGTCCGCGAGCTGCGCGGCTCGCGAATCAGCTTCTGTTAGTTTATCACCGCCCGCAGTTTTTTCTTCCCGTAAACGTGCCGTTAAAGCTGCGACCTTTTCCTCCAAACTCTTAACAAGAACAGCCGCCCTCGCTGCGGCGTCTGCAGTTTCGGTGGTTTCCTCGGTGGACTTTTCCCGCAACGCTTGCGAAAGCGCCGCGTTTTCAAGCTCCAGAACGTTGGTCATACGCGCGTTCGCCTTGAGCAAGGCGTGCGATTCAGCCAGCGCCTGTTTCATGTCATCCAGCTCGGACTGGGAAACCGAGCTTACGTCGGCGGTTGACATCGCGGTTTGCTCGGCGACGGCGTTTGGCGTTTTCGTGGACCCGCCGCGGAAAACCGCGTAGCTCCCAGCCGCCGCGCTCACCGCCAAAGCACCGCGAAGCAACACATCCATAGGGCCACTGAACGCCGCGGTCTGAGCCACGACGTGGTCCACCGCCGCGGACGCGGGAGAGGCCGCCTGTGTGGTGGTGAGGGGAGGTGCCTCGCGTCGCGTCAGTTACGGAAATCACCGAAAAAAAAGTTATCCAAAAAAAATAAAAACGGCACGAGGGGGACGAGGAAGAAACGGCGATTTTCTCGAGGGGGCCGAGGGATGGTGCCATCGGTGAGGACGTACCAAGACAGCCGAAGTGGCCCACGCGGCCATCAGGCTCGTGGTGAATACTCCTTCATTCGCCTCACTGGTCCTGGACGTGTCTCGTGTATCGACCTGGGGCGTGTCATCGCGACCGGCCTTCGCCACGACGCTCGTCTTTTCGCGCGACACCCATCGGCGTTCGTTCCCCGCGGAAAAAAGACGTCTCGCAAGCGCATCTCGCTTCACGGTCGCGCGCTTGATGAACAAAGTCTGTCGCGCTAAACCCTTGTCTCCACTCGCGGCGTAAGGACGCATCGTCAGGGAAAGCATCTCGATCGCGGGGTCACCACCGTCGTAGCCTTGTGCGGAGAGCAATACCCACTTGCCACGACAGTTGCGCAGTTTACGAGACCGATTTCGGATGACCTGGCCGATTTATCGCGACCGCACAAACCAGCACGCCTCAGTTTCGGGTGGCGCCCCTACGATGGGTGACGCGGAAACGTGTGGGGTGTGCGCCGCCGCCGTGGTCGGCCCAGCGGTGGATACCTTGACCGCTGGGTGTTGCGCTCGCCGGTTCCACGACCTGTGCATCGCACGGCACTGCGCGTCGCGACGGGATGAGGTGCGTCGGGAGGGCGCTCGGTGCCGTTTTTCTCGGGACGTCGGTGTCCACGTCGTGGTCGACGAATTTGGCACATCTCGCTTCAACGTCAACTCATTCATCCCCCGTCTGTCATCCCTCACACCTCAGGTTCCTTGTCCCGCGTGCGACTCTCCCCTGCGTAAGCTCGTGGCGGATGCCGTGGACCACGCCTCGCCTGCTCGCGTGCCAAGGAGGGTTAGGCGGGGACGGCAGGACTGGCACTTGCTTGTGGATGCGACCCAACACCTCGCGACGGCGCTGCGGTGTTCGGTGTTGTTCTCCATCCCCAAAGAAAGAGTGAAGCTACTGGCGAACGGCCGGGTTTTGAACTCGGAACGCGAAGTCGAGGCCGCGGTGCGGAACGGCGCGGCGGTGATGGTGTTGGGGTCGAATAAACGATTCGTCGTGGCGACGACTTCGGTTGCCGAAACGGGGACGCTTTTTGTGAAGTGTTTGGCGCGACGCGCGGGCGTCGGCCGGACCTTCTGGTTAATAACTCGGACTTTCGGTTCACTAACTCGAACCGCGCAAACGGCAGGACACGCACTGACTAGTTCTCCACTGTGGTGGCTTTTCCTCACCTTACTGAAATCCATAAGCCCGGCTTGGGAAAACCCGTACCAAGCCGGGTTCGACGAACGGTTGCGTTCGCGGCGACTTCGCGGCGACAACGATGACCGCCGCCGCCGCGCGCCGCGTCCGCCGAACGACCAACGCCCGCGACACCCTCCTCCTCCTGACGGAAACGTCCGACCTCACCGATTAGGGTAGGGAAGAAGGGGTAGAGTAATAGTAGGCTATAGCATATCGTCTCAAGGCGTGCACTAAAAAAATCACTACCTCGAACCAACACTACCTCGACTCGCTAATACCCGGGTTTCGCGAGCGCCACGCAGTGCATCCCCCCCATCGCGACCTGCGTTACTTTCATGGTTTCCGGGTCCCAGTGCGTGTAAGCGTCCGTGCTGAGTACGGCGACCGGCGTTTCCGCGTCGTCCTCGTCGTTCCCTCGGCCGAGCATGTATCCGTCGCCGCTTCCCCACACAAACAGCTTTCCGTTCTCGTCGACGGCGGCTGATTGCGCCACGCCTGCCGCGACTGTGACGATTTTTGTGCCAGAGTTATTACCTATCATGACCTGCATCGGTGTGGGACACGCGGTGTCCCCCTGGTGCAACTCCACGCCCGCCACGCGTCCCAGTCGGCCGTACACGTACCTGCCGAATGACAAAACGTATCCCTCTTTCGTCAAAGCCAAGGTGTGGTGCTCGCCGCATGCCAACTGTACGATTCCGTTGCCGCTCAAAGCGGCGATCAGGGTGGGCTTGTACACGCACGGACCGTAACTCACCGGTAACCCGAGCTGGCCCCAGTTGTTCAAGCCGAACCCGTAAACCTGGTCGGTTTCAGTCAAAACGAACGTGTGCCATCCTCCCGCGAACACCGCGACTGGCGCGCCGGCGCCGCGCGGCATGCGCACCAAACCGGGCGTGAGTTGCGTTTTCGTGTCAGCGCCGCCTCGAGCGCCTACTCTTTCGCCTATTCGCCCGAGCTGACCCCTACCGCCCGTGCCTACGGTGTACACTTCGTGTCTTGTGGTTTGCTTGCCGCTCGCGGCGCCGACTTCCGCGAGCATCACGCAATGCGCGTTGCCGGCTGATATTTCCGTAACGCGCGTGTTGCTTTTTGGCAGGCTCAGTGGCGTCATCTGCCACACGCGCGCACCAGGGTTCGCAGGAACCAAACCGAGTTCCGAGTCGTCCTTGAACACACCTGCGGCGTACACGTTGCCGTTTTCGTCCACCGCGAAGGACGCGCCGTCGCTCGCGGCGACGCGCACTACGGGGCCCGCGCCTTTTGGCATCGTTACCGGCGCCGGTCTCCCGGGATGGTCTTCCTCGTGGTCCGGGGAAATCGGCCGCGCGAGCTGGCCTTCATCACCGACGCCCCAGGTATGCAGCACGCCGTCCGGTGTGACGGCGACGGAGTGCAGGCCTTTCGTGGCGATTTGCGAGCATTTGGGAAGCAACCTGTGGTACCCGCTGTCGATTGTGCTGTCCAACAGCGCCACGGGGAACGGGCGTTTGCGTTGACGCGCGTTTGTGATTAAACCGAGAACTCCGTTGTCGTTGCTTCCCCACACGAACACATCCCCGACCCCGTCGATGTTCATCTCCACAGATATCGTCGCGGGTACTATCACGGCGTCCCCGCTGCGTCTCGCGAGAAAAGTGGTGCCTCTGTGATGACTCTGTGTGCCTCTGTGTGTGCGCAGCCTGAAGAGATCTGAGGGTGCCTACTCGTTCCCCTGCGGGATTTTCGGGGATCGATTTTCGGAATAACAACGCTGATTCACTCCCGGCTGCGCTTTCTGGCAGGCGGCGCCATGTCCCTCGCGGTCGCGACGCCAGGCGGGGTCGTCCCCTCGCGGCGAGGTAAGCTTCCCTCGCGGTGTCGCGGTAGGGGGACAGGAGATGTGGCGACACACGTGTTGCTTCCCGATGCCAAATGTTGGGGACCTTTTCCGCGTCGCAGTGCTCGGCATCGTCGACGCCCAGTCGCCGCGGGTTCCTCCGCGCCTCTAGTTTCCGACGAGCCGCGCCTCGACCTGGTGGTGTTCACGGTGATCGTGGACGACCTTGTGTTTCCAGACGGCACGACGTCGATGGGGGTGTTGGGAGGCGGTGGCCCGCAGACCGCGTTCGGGTTCAGAACACATTTCGGTAATTTTTCGGTGGGCATCGCCGCCGGGGTCGGGCCCGATTTCCCGGAACAGTGCGCTGACTGGCTCGACACAAACGGTGTGGATACGGAAGGCCTGGCGCTGGTGCTGGATGCCGATACGACCGAAAGCGAAGAAAGCACGTCAACCGAAAAAGAAAAAGGAGGCGTGGCGCTGGTGTTGGATACCGATAAACAAGAAAAAGAAAAAAAAGGCGTTTCGTGGGAAGGCGGCGGCGCGTCGGCTTCGTCGTTTCGCCGTCGCGGCGAGACACTCGACGACGACGACTCTAAAAGATACCTCCCCACGCCTCGGGCGTGGCAGATCACGGAGCACGACGGTGCGCGGACACAGGTGTGGCGCACTCGTCCGTCTCCAGGCCTATACGCCATGCTCCGCCCACCATTCTCCACGCTTCCGGCGAAATATAAAAACGCAAAAGCCTTCCACGTGGGCGTGCACCCCGAACGACCCGATTTGGACCTCCTTCTCGCGCTGCGGAACTCGCGCGGCGGCGAAATTTTGATAAGCGTCGAACCGTTCACCTCAGCGTTGAATCCCGTATCAAATGAATTATTAACGCAGCTTTGTAGTGTGTGCGACGTGTTCTCTCCGAACGAACTGGAAGCCGTGTCCTTGGTGGGTTCGGGGAACCCGGTGGAGCTGTGCGAGCGCTTGGCGGCGTTTGGGGCGAAAATCGTTTGTCTCCGGCGAGGAGAACTCGGCGCCGTGGTGCTGGACACCCGAATTTCGCCGAACGAAACCTGGAGCGTCCCCGCGTACCTACGCGATTCGGAAACATCCGATGTCACCGGGTGCGGCAACGCGTTCTGCGGAGCCTTCCTCGCGTCCCTTTTGCACGGCGAAGGTGTGGCGGCTGCGGCGTGCTGGGGAAGCGCGGCGGCGAGCGTGATGGCGGAAAACGCGGGGGTGCCCACTGTGCCTGCCGGCGACGCGCAAACGAGAAACGAAGTACAAAAGAGATGCGAAGCGCTGCTGGTGAAAACGAAACGAATAAAATAGGAGTAGTTAAAGGTGCGACAAGTACGTAGTGTTTGTAGTGCCGGCGATCGTGATTAGTATTTACAGTGTGTCTCTCAGCGTTTCCCCTTGTACAGCCCGTCGATCTCGCCCTGGAACGCTTTGTAGATGTTTTGTCGTTTCAGCTTGAACGCGGCGGTGACCATGTCGTTCTCCGGGGTCCACGGCTCAAGCGCTAACGCGACTCGTTTCGGAACTTCGAACGGCGCCAGTTTGCCTTTCGCGAGCGTCGCGATTTCAGCCTGATTGTAAAAAAAAAGTGTCAGTCTTTCGTAATGTGTATGAGTAATTACTCTGGGGACAATCGGCAAACAGTGTGAAGGATTTGGGAAATGCATACGTACCTGCACCGCTTCCGCCATGGCTTTCGATTGCACCAGCGATTCCACGGCTTGGTCGCCCATGTTCAGCCTTTTCGCCATCGCCTCAAACGGCTTCGGGTTCACCACGACAAGCGCCACGCAGTGTGACTCCGTTGATTTGGCGTAGCAAAGCGCGGACGCCACGAGCGGCGATTGCTTCATCACGTTTTCCACTTTCGAAAGCGCGACGTACTCGCCTTGCTGGAGCTTCACGAGGTCTTTCTTGCGGTCCACGATTAGGAGTTGCCCGCGATCGGTGAAGGCGCCGATATCGCCGGTGTGGAAATACCGGATGCCGTCGATTACTGAGAATTCGCTTGCGTTTTTACCCTCCAAATCAGCATCGCGCATGTGTTTCGCGATGTAGTACCCCTGGCACACCACCGGGCCTCCGATTAGGACTTCGCCTCGCGGCATACCAATCGCCGGGTCCCGGACGTCACTGAAGCGGTACCCGCCTTCGTCCCAGTCCTTCAGAGTGACCCTGGTGGAACTGAGCACTTGTCCGACGCCTTCGTCCGTGTCGTCGAAGGACGAAATCGTCCCGGCGCTGCCCGTTTCGGTGAGCCCGTACCCCTGCCGCAACGGGCACCGGAAACAGGTTTGCATGAACACCTGATACCAATAAAAGAAAGCGTCAGTCTTGTATGGGCACAGTTAATAGTCCCTTCTGGTACGAGTATGGGCAAACAGGGAGGCGGGAAGTGGGAAATAAAATCCGTACCTGGGTTTCCCTGCTCAGCGGCGCGCTTCCCGAAATCATCAACCGCACCCGGCCGCCGATGAGCTTCTGGACCTTCTTGAACACCAGCGTGTTGTACAACCACGGCGCGCCGCACCTCCCGTTGTGGAACTCGCGTTCCCCCGCGGCGAGCCCGGCGTTTATCACGGCTCGCAACGTAGCACTCGCGCCCGCGAACTTTGCCTGCACGGCTTGCCGCACTCGGTCCAGCACCGCTGGGGCGAACACCATGAACGTGGGCCGCAGGGTCGGGGCGTCGCCCCTGGTACCCACGGCCAGCTTCAAACCCGTGTCCGTGAGCGTCTGCGGGCTTCCGTATCCGATCGCCGCGCCGGTCGCGAGCATCACCATCTCCGCGGCCATCTCCATGATGTGCGCCAGCGGGAGGTACGCCAGGTACACGTCCTTGTTCGTGAAGTCGCCCGCGTGCGCCAAGCCGGCCATGGTGGCGCACACGTTGCTGTGCGAAAGCACGACGCCCTTGGGCGCCCCGGTGGTGCCTGACGTGTACATCACCACGGCGACGTCTTCGCGCTTGGGGGGCGTGGGGTCCACGGGTTTCCGCGCGCCTCGTGCTGCGACGTCCCGCAGCGCTTCGTGCGTCACCGACCGGGGAAGCTTTTTCAGCAAGTCCACAGGGACGTCGCCCATCGTCACGCAGTACTTCAGCGAAGGGCAGTCGAGGGCGACCGTTAACAGGTTCTTAAGCAATTTCCCGTCGCAAATCACAACCTCCGCCTGCGTTTGGTTCACCCCGTGCCCTAAACCCTCCGGTCCTAACGTGGCGTAAATAGTCACCACGGCGGCGCCCCGGGAGAAAACAGCCTGCGCCGCGAGCTGATACCGGTAAAAGAAAGGGTCAGTCGGAGGTCTTGTACGGGCAGACGTAAGACTTCCCTTCGTCAGGACGAGTATATCGCGATGTATGGACAAACAGTCACCAGCTGAGAGATAAAACAGGGAGGCCGGGACTTGGCAAACGCCCTCCGGCCGTACCTGCCACTCCATCTTCGTGTCGGCGTAAATCACGACCCGGTCGCCGGGTTTCACGCCCGCTAAATCCACCAACCCGCTCGCCACGTTCTGCACTCGTTGCTTGACTTGCGTGAACGTGCTCCACTTGTACTCGCTCAGGGTGAGTTTCTCGAACCCGCCAACCGTGGCGGACGAAACAACGGACCGCTCGCCCATCGCGGGGCGGCCCCCGTTCGTGGAAACCGCGTACTCGAACACATCGAAAACGGTGTGGCACCCGTTGAACGGGGTGTCTTGTAAAACCGGGACGTCCGCGTTTCGCCACACGGTGTCACCGCTGGGCGAGGTTGTTGGGATGCTATACGGACCGTCGCGTTTAGGGTAAAACGGGCGGTCGCTCTGGGTAATAAGTGGTGGGCAGGGAAAAGGGAAGGTCAGCGGCCACACGCTGACGGGGCAGATTCGATCGACGCGGAACGAAACGAGGGAAACGTGTGGGTTTGAGGGTCCCGAACGCGTCGCCGCGAGGCCAGGGCTTGGCGCGGCGGCGTACCTGGAAGAACCCGAAGCAGTCGTCGAGGCCCATGGCTGGTCAAGGGTGGACGCAGAGGTGGTCTGAGCGGGACGATCTGACGAAGCATTTTGGGATGCTTCAGGTTTTTATGGGTCCGGCCGAAAAAAATCCTTCAGTTAACCGCTAGCAACTCGACGTCGAACACCAGCGTCGCGTCTCCCGGGATCTCCGGGGGTGAGCCTCGCTTGCCGTACCCGAGCTTGGGAGGAATAATTAGTGTTCGTTTCCCCCCCACGCGCATACCTAAAATTCCGGTGTCCCACCCCTTGATCACCTCACCCGCACCTAACGTGAATTCGAAACGCGACGCAGCGTCGAATTCCGATCCATCTGATGCTAGCGTGCCGCGGTACTTCATCGTGACCTCGGAACCGCGCTCCGCGCAATCCCCGTCCCCAGCGCGAATCTCGGTCATGTCAATCTGCTCGTCCTTGGGCACCTCGAAATGCACCCCGGGAAGGGTAAAGGACTGGCCTTTCTGCGCGAGCTTGCCTTTATCCACGCCCTGCTTCAGCGCTTTCTTCAGCGCGTTCGCGTTGTCGAACGCGAATTCCGCCTTGAGATGCTTAACAATCGCCTGGCGTGAGGACCCGGAGGGGTCCGCCAAAGTAGTCACCGCGACGACGATCTTGTCCAGGGTAGTCTTCGGAGGCGCCATGGGGCCGTTGGACGCGCGCGGAGACACGCGCAGGACAGTGCGGCGAGCAAGCGCGAGGGAGCAACGAAGGAAATAAAATGAGGCAAGGTCCAAATCAACTTTTCAGGTCAGAGAAACGGCTGACACCTTGACAACCTCGCGCTACCTAGTGTCACCGCATGCGCGCGAGGGGTGACCTCGCGACATCTCGCGGCCAGTCGTACCCGTACCCGGCCTGTAGAGGACTACGCCCAGTGGGAGATGCCCAGGTCGCCATGGCGCTGACTCCGATAACTCTTCTGCGACTCGGCGTGGCGCAGGAACCGCCGTCCAGCTCGATTCCGTTTTCGTTTTCCAGGCCGTGTTTTTTTCTTTTCTTCGTACCAGTACCAGTACCAGCGTCGCGCCCCGAACTCGCCTCACCACCATCGCCTTCCTGGACTTTCCACAACACCCTTGGTTTGACTTGCTCGCCCCCGAACCGCTCCGAACCGCTTCGAATCACGCTCAGCAAGTTCCCGAACGGCGTCAGCACCGGTCGCGGCGCGAACGAGTTACTTAACTCGTGTTGCGCGTTCGCCGACGACTTTGACGACTTTGTGTTTGCGTCGGGCGGCGTGGAGTCTTTGGTTTGTTTCGTCGCCGCGCTCGCCCCGGAATTCCCTCGGACAACACGACCGACCCCCACCACGGTTCCCAGAATCGTCCTCAAAGCCCGGGCCGGGACCCCCCCAGACCCGGTTCTCGGTTTCGACCCAGGCGCCAAATCACGGACCCGGCGCAGAAACGACGAAACGTCCAAAACGGTTTTCCCCGCGCCGCGAATCGCGTCAACCGCTGAGATAAATAAAGAAAGTGTCAGTCGTGTATGGGCTTACAGTGTGTCCGGATTTGGGAAATGCAATTCGTACCTTCTCCAGCTCCGGGCGCCACTGTGATTAATTTGGTTCGCCCGGGGCTGGTGAGCAGAGTCAACGCGCACCGCCGCAAAACGTCGCTGGGGCGGAAACGAAGACTGGGCATGGGCTTGTGAAGACGTGTGTTGCACAATGGGCTTCGGGACGCGTCTTTGGCGGAGGTGACTTCTTTTTTCGTGTCGGAGGCCACCGCTTCGTTCTTCTTTTCGCGAAAAGAAAAAGCAGAACCCGAAACCGGCGCGTCCACCAGCAGCGCGTCCCACACCCGCAGTGTGACCTCGGTGGGCGCGGTGCCGACCATCACACAAAGCAGCCACCGCGGACAAAAGCACTTCACGGAAAACCCGTGCAGTTCTAACGACGCGTGCGCATCCGGCGCGAGTTCCAGGAACTCGGAGTCCAGCAAGTCCAAGTCGTGCCGCAGGTTCGCCAGGCCGGGCGCGAAGTAGTTGGGCAACACGTCCGTCAGGATGGATCGCATTAACCAAAAGCACTGCTCCTCGAGTTGGTGCTGACAACTCGAGTTGTCGTTGTCCAAACCCAGGCCAGAAGACTCGAGCACCAGCAAGCAAAAACCGCACACGAAATTCATACCCTGCGTGTACCCGATCTCGGGCACCGCCAACGCCAGCGCGGAAAGCACTCGGCGTAAGGGTTGCAGCTTTTGGCCGTATTCGGTTTTTGTTTCAGAAGTAGTGGTATCTGTGCTGTTTTCGGTTTCGTCACGGCCGGTTTGCGGAGCAGTATCATCATCATCATCATCACCACCTGTTCGAAACTCCGGGTGATTGGGGAACGTGCGCTCCAGGTCCAGTTCTATCTGGTGCAGGTGTTGCCGAAGCGCGCGTTGAGTTTTTTTTTTTTCGTCCTCCGCCGCCGTCCCATCTTCCACAAGCAAAAGCGCGTCCCTCAAAAAATCCGCGTAAGTTACCGCCGAGCCCAGCATTTTCGCCCTCGCGCCGGACCAGGCCATCCACAGGCGCGCGCGGGAACGTCGGCCGACGCCACTGCGAGAGGCGGGAGGTAGGCCGAGAGGTCAGAGGTGAAATACGGTAAAAAAGCGAAAACCGAAAGGCGCGGGCCGAGCTGTCGCGATGGGCGTTCGTAAATTTGCGGGACGCGACGGCGACGGGAGGCTGAGGACGGGATGATGTTTACACGCACTTGACCCGGACGAACGCCCTGACGTCCTCCGACCTCGATTCCAGGTTCACACTGAGGTCCGATGCTTTCCCCTCGAACGCCGCCCACGCGGCGTAACATCGAAGACCCGAGTTGACCAACTTCACGGGAGCTTTTTCCTCGAGCTCGAACCCGAGGTCGTCGAGATGTGTGAGCTCGGGGACGCGGTTCGAGGTTTCAAACGCGGCGACGTTCCCGTCCAACACGCGCGCGCGCTTCCCAGTGCCGTCACTATCCAGGGACTGGCGTCCCCGCTTTGTGCCCGGCATCAAAGCGAGTCCTCGCGCTGTGCCAAAGTGCCGCGGCTCTCGTTGTCTCGTACCCCTTCTCGAAAAAAAGAAAAAACGCTGGAGAACGAAAAAAGAAGTTTAGGAAAGTCAACATCTGTTTGAATCAGAACGGGGCGCGAGTCGTCAGGGCCACGGCGTTGCGACGGTCCAGTCGCGATGGGTTTGCTGACCATCATCAAGAAGGTCAAGGCGAAGGAGAAGGAGGTCCGGGTGTTGATGGTTGGTTTGGATAATGCGGGGAAAACAACCATCGTAAAGCGCGTCAACGGTGAGGACATCAGCACCATCTCCCCCACGCTCGGGTTCAACATCAAAACCATGAGTTTCCGTGGGTACCGCATGAACATATGGGACGTGGGTGGGCAAAAAACGTTGCGGTCGTACTGGAGAAACTACTACGAAGCCACGGACGGGATGGTGTGGGTGGTGGACAGCGCGGATGTGCGTCGTTTGCGAGACTGTAAGGATGAGCTTCACAAGCTTCTCGGGGAGGAAAAACTCGCGGGGTCGAGTTTGTTGATCTTCGCGAACAAACAAGACATCCCCGGCGCGCTTACTAAAAAGGAAATCGCTCAGGTGCTGGAGCTGGACCAGTTCGGAAAAAGACACTGGCACATCGAGGGCTGCAGCGCGGTTACCGGCGACGGGTTGCTGGAGGGGTTCGACTGGTGCGTGAAGGATATCGGCGCGCGGATATACATGCACGATTAGACAAAGAATGCACGAATAGACAAAGACGATTAGAAAAAGACGTCAGACGATTTCGAAATTGCGCATAAATACATCTGTAACAAATCGTTCGTGTTCAACTGAATTAAACGTCCCTCAACGCCCGTCTCAGCGGTCCTTTCCCTTCGCCTTCGTCATCCGAATTGTCCGACGATTTTTCCGCTTCGGCGAACGCGGCGCCCAACTCGGTCGCGGCGGCGTCAAACGCGGCGGTTACTTTCACCGAGGCGTCGTCGAACGTCTTTTTGGTCTCCGCTGCCGCGTCCTCCCTGGTTATTAACGACACGGAGCCTTTCCCTTCCCCGCTGTCACTCCCTCCAGCCCTCTCTTGACTCATGGCTCTTAACGTTTTAATCGCCAGCGGTCCGTCGAACAGGTGGTGTTTCAGGCCGAAAAACAGCCGCGAGATGTTAAACACGAAAAAGCAACACCACACCCCCTCCACGGTGTTCCCCCACAGTTTAAGCGCGCCAATCATAAACGTGGTTGACACGAACATCCCCCCCGCTAGCCGCAGAAACGCCTGGTGGCCTTGCATCAGCCCCTCGCACACGAAAACTAAACCGTTCAAAGGCATCTGCACGGCGCCGATCAACACGGGCAAGCGCGCCATTTCCTGAACCCCCTGAAGCGGCGTGAAAAACGGCAGCAGCGGTAGCATGCACGACTGTAAACACCCCAGGAAGCACCCTAACAGGAAACCCCAGACTAGTAAGCGGTCTGCTACTTTCTTGGCTTCAAAAACCCCCCCGTCGGGTCCGCTCATGGACGAGTTTAGCCTTTGCGGAATCAGAATCGAGGCTAACGTTGACAGCGCTAGGACCGCGATCAATCCGAGTTGGAACATCTGCGCGCTCACGGTGTGCGCCGCCGCCGCCGTGCCGGTGGCGTCCATCGTGAGGATGGCCCTCATGACCGCGATGAACGTGATGTTCTGCGCGATTGACCGTAACTGCACCGCCGCGCCCCCCACCATCAGTTTTCCGATGTTGCTCCAGGACGGTACCCGGAACAGGCTCTTGACCGTGACTATTTTTCGTTTCAACATCGTTCTTATGTACATCGCGGCGGAGGTTACCTCGGACGCGCTCGTCGCGAGCGCCGCGCCCGCGACGCCCAAGGCTTTTATGGAACCCATCCCGAATATCAAAATCGGGTCTAACACAAGGTTGATCATCTGCGCTGCTACTGTGATTTTCATTGGCGTGGTGACGTCCAGCGTCCCGCGGAACGCGGCAAACCCCACGGTGGAGATGATAGCCGGGATGAACGTAAGCGCGCGGTATCCGATGTACGGCGCGGCTTGCACCGCGGTTGGAGTTCCTGGAACGATGCCAACGATTGACAAGCACCTGTCCTGCATGAATGTCAGGAGGAGCATGCCGAAAAGCCCGACTAACGAGGCGACGAAAATCGCCTCGCCCGTCGCGCGCTGCACCTCCTCCGTGTCCCCAGACGCCGCGGCTTTCGCCACGACCGGTGCGATTATCGACGGCACGAAGGAAATGATCCAAAACGCGCTTTGAAAAACCTGGTTCGCCGCGCCCTGCGCCGCCAACGCCACCGCGCTTCCCATGCGTCCCACCCAGAACACATCAACCGCGCCTACCAGGGGGATTATTAGGAAATTTAGCATAGCGGGGATGAACAGTTTCAGGATCTGTTTATCGATGGCGTCGTTCGCGGGAAGCGCGTCTTTCCAGAAGTTCACCCGGCCCGCTTGATCCGTCGGTTCTTCTGTGTCAACAGACTCCATCGGGTCCTCCGATGAGATCGCGATCGCAGCAGCCGCGGGTCGAGGCGTCGCGCGCACCGCCACGCGCCGTCGCGTCGTGCTCCACTTCGACGAAGTGGCAGAAACAGACGTGGGCACGCGAAATCGGTTGTTAATCGCGGCGGTGTCGCGCGCGCGAGGCGCGCGCACGCGAGCGCTCACCGCCGGCGGCGCCCTCACGCGCGCGATCGCCGCGGATATCATCGTGACGTGATTAGATACGCGCGTGCAACGAACGACCTGTGCGGTGTTCGCGCGTGC
>Ga0209192_10000071_pt1 | contig 130757 bp, 111 predicted proteins | sample ArcticOcean_MG_C_11_FD_187433 | JGI IMG/M metagenome (GOLD analysis project Ga0209192, IMG submission 187433) | Marine microbial communities from western Arctic Ocean - ArcticOcean_MG_CB2_154 (SPAdes) (version 2) | ecosystem: Environmental > Aquatic > Marine > Oceanic | place: Arctic Ocean... | reverse complement strand
GTTTAAGTAGTGGGCGCAGCATCCATTGGATGACTTTTTCTACTCCCAGCATGCGCATTATTTTTAAAAAAGTAAGCAATATTATAATAACGATTTGAATCATCACCAAAGCTTTTGCTTGGGCTAGAAACCAATAGACCAAGCCGTCAGGTATGGGTTGGGGCTGCCACATCATTTGCGCAGGCTCTTGTAATGTTTGGGTTTGATCATAAAATATATGCAATAACCAAGCAAAAGCAAAGGCTCCAAACATACGTGTAATAATAGCCACACGCATTCTCATGCCAGCTAACTGCGCAATACGGGTCTCAATAGGCAGACCATGAGCCATCAATAAAAGGCCGCCTAATACAGTCATTTGGGCCACGGTTAAAGTACTATCAGCAGCGACTGAATAAAGCACAATCATGCCGCCATAGATATTGGTGGCAATAGTGGCAGCCCACACTAAGCCCATTTCTTCGGGCAAACCAACCAGCGCCATGAGAGGGCCTAGCCATTGGCCTAAAAGGGTTATTGCACCTATTTCTTCAAGCACTTTCACCAGTAAAATGATGGGTATTATAAGCTTGAATAACGGCACAGATACTGTGACTACTTCGTCAAATAGTGTTTTAAAAAATGTGCGCGTTTGAAACATAAATAAACCTTAACTTGGATAGTGCTTTAGAATAATGACCGCACTAATGTATGGGCTGATGGTAACTGATTTGCCTGAAAATGTCTTAGATGGTGCCCATTCATTGACACAGATTAGAACGCCGTGCACTATCCTTGCTAAGTATAAAATCACTGGACACAATTAATGAGTACCGCTTTATTGTTTGCGTTAATCCCTACCTTTTTCTTTGTTTCTGTGACGCCAGGAATGTGCATGACCCTAGCTCTTACCCTAGGTATGACTGTAGGCATACGCCGCACTATGTGGATGATGCTAGGAGAGCTTTTTGGTGTAGGCTTAGTGGCTGTGTCAGTAGTGATCGGTGTGGCGGCACTTATTGTGCAATACCCACAATTGTTTGTCATACTTAAACTGGCAGGTGGGGGTTATCTGCTATATCTTGGCATCCAGCTATGGCGCTCTCGTGGCAAAATGGCTATAGACCTTAATGGCGCTCCTAACAATACAGGCCGCCTCCAGTTAGCTACTCAGGGCTTTATTACGGCAGTGGCCAACCCTAAAGGCTGGGCTTTTTTTATTGCTTTATTACCGCCATTTATAGATCCAGCGCGGCCTTTAGCAAGCCAGATGGTGATTTTGCTGACGGTGATTTTAACATTGGAGGCCATGTCTTTAATGGTATATGCCTTAGGGGGCAAAAGCCTAAGTAAAGCATTGCAAAAAAGCGGCAATGTGCGCCTGATGAACCGTATTGCAGGCACGTTAATGATTGGTGTAGCTGGTTGGTTGGCTCTGGGTTAAATCTGGCTGGCTAATAGATTTAACTATAAAGTAGCTAAACATGATTTATATTACTCATGCTTACGCAAGCTATAGATCAACCAGCAACCCAAAAGCATGATGCCGCTAGAAATGATAATGCTTAAATGGTAGTTACCAGACCACTGTGCAAGCATGCCAGCAGCAGCAGGAGCAGCTACTTGAGCTACGCCATATGACAAAGTCATCTTGCCCATCATTTTTGCTGGGCGGGTAGGAAAGTAGCGCCCTGCCATAGTGAGCACCAAGCTTACAATGCCAATAAAGGTGCCACCAAATAAAGCAGCCCCCACAAAGGTCCATATTAAACCTGGGCTTAATATAGGGATGAGCATGCCGGTAAATTGTAAAATGTAGGCTAATAATAGCGCGTTTAAATTACCCACCTTAAGGGCTACAAGATCCCAAATAATACACGCAGGAGCAGCAGCAAGGCCAATGATCATAAAGGTTAAGGCGCCATAAGCACTGTCCCCAGCTATTTGGTTTACATGGGCAACAATGAAGGTAATGATAACGGCATAGCCCACACCCGCGCAAAAGTAGGCCAGCATAAAGCTTTGGAGAAATTGCTTGGATGGAGGCTGATCCATCATCTTATCTCCCCCCACTGTATAGCCGCTTAGATTAGGTCTGGGCAGCCAAAACCATGCGGGTATAGCTAACAATGCCCCAAATGCTGTGAACCAATACCAGTGCTGTTGCCAGCTTATTTGCTCTGCGATTAGGTATACAAATAGAGCTGTTAAAAAGATGCCCGCACCCATACCAATGAAATGAATGCCCAGTTCAGAGCGTGATTGATGACGTAATAACCAGTGCATCACTAAACCCGATCCTAAAAGTAATCCAGCGGCGCTACTTAGGCCTGAAAAAAACCGCAAAGCGCCCCATATCCAAAAATTTTGAGTCAGCGCTAGGCCCAAGGTAGTAGCTAACGCCACCAATAACCCTAGCCGATACAGATGATCCTTTTTTTGTAGATCGCTAATGTTTGCGGCAATTAAAGCACCGCAAAAGTAGCCAGCGTAGTTGAAGGCCGCTAGCCATCCACCTTGAGCAATTCCTAAGCCTGCGTGCTGCTGCATTAAAGGCAGCATCGGGGTGTAGGCAAAGCGTGCAATACCCACCATTAATATAAGGCTGGCAATGCCTGCACATAACACTTTAAGTCGTTGGATATCTTGTGTAAATGACTGAAAATAAGGGCTTTGCATAGGGTTTTAGTGCGCAAGTAAATAGCGAAGGGCACAGTATGGCAGGCATTGCCCACATTACAATCTAGACATTAAGCTAACAGGATTTATTTGCCTTCATCGGCTACACTTACCTTTTACGATTTACCAAACAATAGTGCATAAAAAGGATCAATTAATGCCCTCTAGTACAAAATTAACTAAGGCTGGTGGACAACTTGTATTTTCTGGTTTCTTTTTCGCTTATTTTACTTGCTTTGGTTTGGTATTACCGTTTATGCCTTATTGGATGGTAAGCCGTGGACTGGATGCTGAGGAAGCTGCGCTCATTCTTAGCTCTGCATTTGTGAGTAAGGTGTTTTTTGGCCTAGGTGTGGGAGTATTAGCAGATGCCACTGGCCATAAAAAACGCTGGATCTTAGCTTTATCGGTGTTGGCATTTTTGGGCTTTAGTGTGTTTTTACAATTTGAAACCTTTTGGCCCATGCTTTTGACTTGGTTTGTAGTGGGTGCATTGCAAACTAGTCATATTCCTATGGTAGATGGGCTAGCAATTGCCGCTACTCGTTTGGGCAAGCTCAATTATAGCAAGGCCCGCTTGTGGGGATCTGTGGCCTTTATTATCTCTTCTACCCTTAGCGGGCTGTACATCACTGCATTTACTATAGAGGCCTACCCTCAGCTTTTATTGGTGTTAGCTGCAATTGTGATTGTATTTTCGCTATCCCTACCAGATATCCGTCCACAAGCTAAAACAAATCGTAAATTAGCCTTTATAGAGTTGTTTAAATTGCCTGGTTTTGTTGTCATTGTAGCTGCTGGCTCTTTGTTGCAAGCTAGTCATGGAGCACTCTATACCATTGGTACCTTACATTGGATTAAGGCTGGTATCAGTGAATCAGTCATAGGGCTATTGTGGGCCCAAGGTGTAGCTGCAGAGGTAGTGTTGTTTGCCATTGGCATGTGGTTAATACTTAAGGTAGGTGTTAAAGGCCTTTTGTGGATGGCAGTGATAGCAGCAGTGGTGCGTTGGCTTACCTTGGGGTTCTCTACTGACGTTGCCGTGCTGTTTATCGTGCAACTTTTACATGCGTTCACTTTTGCAGCCACCCACTTGGCAATAAACCAATACATTACCCAAAAAGTGCCAGATCAGCTCACAGCTTCCGCTCAAACACTATATGACTCTCTAGCGCTAGGAGCTTTCATGGGCATTAGCATGACCATCGCTGGCAGTTTGTACGAACATATTAGTGGTCAGGTATTTTGGGTGATGGCTTTAATATCTCTTTTTGCAGGCATTGTGCTTAGGCGCTATGCTCATTTAATTTAACCACAAACATTGCTCCATTAGCACCTAAGGCTTTATTATGAATCTAGATCTGTGGTATGAAACCTTATCATTTATGCATTTAGGTACCATTGCGCCAGCATTTCTAATGGCTACTTTTATGATGGTCACTAAAAAAGGCACTGAAGTACATAAGCTTATAGGTCGCATCTATATGGTATTAATGCTGTTTACAGCCATGGTCACTTTATTGATGTCAGCCCAAGTTGGTCCAAGACTATTTAACCATTTTGGCTTTATTCATCTACTTAGTGTGCTAGTACTTTATTGCGTGCCTAGTGCTTACTGGGCCATTAAAAATGGCAATGTGAAAAGGCATAGGTGGTCTATGATAGGGCTTTACATTGGTGGACTCATCGTTGCTGGCGGCTTCACCTTGATGCCTGGGCGTATGCTTGGCAACATGTTGTTTGGGTGAAGATGGCCAGCCATATTTAAAAAGAATGTACTAGATGGCCAATGCGATCCTCTTGGGGTGTTATGCCTAAGCCGAAACCAGTAGGTAAATCGAAAAAACCGTCTGTGCAAGCAACAGTGTTTGCTGGATCATAACTCTCTTCTATGTAGTTGCCAGCGGTCCACACACCCTCCAGCATGGCAGGCTTTACAGTAGCGCCCATATGTAAAATAGCCGCAGAGACAATGTCTCCGCCCCAGCTGTCTTCACAAGTATGTGGCAGGCCGCGGGCTTCACATATGTCTCGTATGGTAGCCATGGCGTTGAGGCCACCTACTCGCGTGAGCTTTAAGCCGAAGCCATCGCATGCATTCATAGAAATAGCTCTAAGAACGTCGTTAATGCCTTCAATATTTTCATCAAGAGCAATAGGATGAGCTATTTGGGGGCGAATATTGCTCACCTCTTCCATCGTATTACAAGGCTGTTCAAACAAGAAAGGAATATCTTTGCAGGCTAAGCTTAATTGCATGGCTTGGCTGCCGGTCATACCACGGTTCGCATCAACCACTAGGTTAGCTTTGTTACCTACAGCTTCCCAAACCTTGCAGATGGCTTCAATGTCTTCAGCTACATCTCGGCCACCGGATTTAATTTGAAGTCGCTTGTAACCTTGAGCTAGCTTATCTTTGGCCTTACGTGCAGTGTCATCAGGGGAGCCCTTGCTGATAGCAAAATAAGCAGGCAGGCGCTCTCGCACTGGGCCGCCCAATAAATCACACACACGTACTTTGTAATATTTGCCCATCAAATCCATAATTGCAAAATCTATGGCGGCCTTGGCGTAGTTGTGACCATTGAGTAGATCGTTCATGCGCCTTTGCAATAATAGAGGGTGTAAGCAAGAGCTACCGATTAAATCAGGAGCAAGATGGCACAACGCAGCTCTAGCGCCAAGTGCATGTTGGGGTTGGTAAGCGGGGCCTAAGGGCGACACTTCCCCCCAACCCACTAAGCCATTATCAGCCACCACTTTTATAATAGTGGCATCAATTGATGTTAAGGTCATGGTGGACATAATATATGGCCCATCAACGATACGTTGGTCTTTTTGGTAGATGTGGATTTCTGAGATTTTCATAGGTGATTTCTTATATTTATTAATATGGCTCTAAAACTATCACTTTGTTCAAAAGAGGGCAATGACGTTAATAAGCCTCCAATATGAGAGCCTGTCGCAACAAAAATGATTACCAAAGACTAATACTTTTATGTCCATTTAAAGGTATTATGTAGCCTAATCTACCAACATTAACAATGAGATTTTTCTAATGAAAGCACTGCTAATTAACAAGGACGACACAGGTTACACCGCCAAATTAAGTCAGATTGAAGAATCACAATTACCTGAAGGTGATGTATTGGTGAAAGTGGATTATTCCACCCTAAATTACAAAGATAGTTTGGCGATTACAGGAACATCTCCAGTAGTGCGTAGCTTTCCTATGGTGCCTGGAATAGACCTTGCTGGTACGGTAGAAAAAAGTGACCATAACGACTTTAAAGTAGGCGATAAAGTAGTGCTTAACGGGTTTGGTGTAGGTGAGGGGCATTGGGGTGGATTGGCGCAAGTGGCCCGTGTGAAGGGTGATTGGCTAGTGCCGTTGCCTACTGCCTTTACTCCTAAACAAGCCATGACTATAGGCACAGCCGGCTACACTGCGATGTTATGTGTAATGGCCCTAGAACAACATGGCGTAACACCAGATAAAGGCGAAATACTAGTCACTGGGGCTGCTGGTGGTGTGGGCAGTGTTGCAATAAGCCTGTTAGCCAAATTAGGTTATAACGTTGTGGCTTCAAGTGGCCGTGCGCAAGAAACAGATTACTTGTTAAGTTTAGGTGCCACTGCCGTGATGGATCGTAGTGAGCTAAGTGAAAAAGGTAGGCCGTTAGCAAGAGAGCGTTGGGCAGGTGCAATAGATGCTGTGGGTAGTCATACATTAGCTAATATTTGCGCATCTATGAAGTATGGTGGCACAGTGGCTGCGTGTGGATTGGCCCAAGGGTTTGATTTACCAGCTACAGTAATGCCGTTTATCTTACGCGGCGTCACCCTAGCTGGTATTGACAGTGTGTATCGTCCAAAGGCCGATCGTATTGCAGCATGGAACCGCTTAGCGCAAGATTTAGACCTTGCTCATCTAGAAGCTATTATGACTGAAATTACCTTAGAGCAAGCCTTGAAAACGGCTCAAGACCAAATAGATGGACTAACTCGTGGTCGTTTTGTAGTTAATGTAAATGCTTAATTAGGAACCAAGCTATGAGCCATATTAGTCGTTATCCCGTGGCCGCTTTAGATAGTTTGCCAGCAGACATTAAAAGTAGGGTGTTAGCGGTGCAAGAAAAGGCAGGTTTTGTACCTAACATTTTTTTGGCAATGGCTCATCGTCCAGACGAATTACGTGCATTTATGGATTACCATGATGCGTTAATGATAAAGGATAGCGGCCTAACCCAAGCTGAGCGGGAAATGATCATTGTGGCTACATCTAGTGACAACGGCTGTTTGTACTGTGTGGTAGCTCATGGGGCAGTCTTGCGCATACGAGCTAAGGATGCTTTGGTGGCTGATCAAGTGGCGATCAATCACCTTAAAGCTGATATTTCGGCGCGGCAAAAAGCCATGCTAACGTTTGCACTCAAAATATCTAACAATGCTCAAGCCACAAGTGACGAAGACTTTACGATGCTCAAAGGCCACGGTTTTAGTGAAGATGATACGTGGGATATTGCTGCTATTACTGCCTTCTTTGGGCTCAGTAATCGTCTGGTTAACTTTGCCTCCATACAGCCAAATAAAGAGTTTTATAACATGGCTAGGGATGTTTAAACTCTGATTAGAATCCAGGTATTATTAGCAGGTGCCATGATGCACCTGCTTGGCTCTCTCCATACTCAAACGCTCCTTTGAATCTTTAATCTGAAATTTCTCAATCTTTAAAACGGTTGCTTTAGTTTGGCTATAAAAATGTAAATAAATTACAAAAATGCCAATAAAAAATATATAATTGACATATATTTGCAATTTTTGTAGTATTACTACATGAATTTAATTGGCAGTAGAAGCTTTAGCTTTTACTCTGAACGCGCTACCCTTGTGCGGCTATTAAATACCCACTAACGACATCGCTTTTGTTTGTTAAATAATTACTCTTAAGGAAATGTTCATGTCTGAGTCTCTTAAAGATAGTGCAATGCGCTACCATACTCATCCCACGCCCGGTAAATTGTGTATTCAGCCCACAAAACCCTTGGCAAATAAAAGAGACTTAGCGATGGCATATTCACCAGGTGTAGCTTACGCCTGTGAAGCCATTGTGGAAGATGTGGGCATGGCAGCAGCAGTCACTGCTCGTGGCAACTTGGTAGGTGTTATTACCAATGGTACAGCTGTTTTGGGCTTAGGTAATATTGGCCCACTAGCTTCTAAACCAGTGATGGAAGGCAAGGCTGTTTTATTTAAGAAATTTGCCAATATTGATGTATTTGATATTGAGATTCAAGAAAATGACGTTGATAAGTTAGTGGACATAATTGCCTCGTTAGAGCCTACTTTTGGCGCCATTAACTTAGAAGACATTAAAGCGCCAGAATGCTTTTTAGTAGAAAAAGCTTTGCGTGAGCGTATGAATATCCCCGTATTTCATGATGATCAGCACGGCACAGCCATTGTAGCTGCGGCTGCGGTTTATAATGGTTTACGAGTGGTAGGCAAAAAAATAGAAGACATTAAGGTAGTAGGCTCAGGCTCAGGCGCCGCTAGCATTGCATGCCTAGACTTGCTTGTGAGCATGGGGCTCCCTCGCGATCACGTCACCTTAATAGATCGCTCTGGCGTTATCTATAAAGGCCGTGACCACGGGATGAACCCTTGGAAGGAAGCTTACGCAAGACAAACCCAAGACCGCACCTTAGCTGATGCTATGGTAGATGCTGATTTGTTTATGGGTTTATCAGCTCCAGGAGTACTTACCCAAGACATGGTCAAAACCATGGCCCCAAGACCACTTATCTTAGCCATGGCTAACCCTACGCCAGAAATTATGCCAGAGCTTGCTATGGCAGTGCGGCCAGATGCAATTGTGGCTACCGGGCGCTCAGACTTCCCCAACCAAGTGAATAATGTGTTGTGTTTTCCCTTTATCTTTCGTGGTGCATTAGATTGTGGTGCCACAACTATTAATGAAGCCATGAAGCATGCCTGCGTTAGAGCCATTGCAGATTTAGCCTGTAAAGAAGTAACAGATGTGGTGGCATCAGCTTACCCAGGTGAAAACTTCAAATTTGGCCCACAATACCTTATTCCAAAGCCTTTTGACCCGCGCTTAATAGAAGAAGTGCCATTGGCTGTAGTGAAGGCAGCGATGGAAAGTGGTGTAGCTACTCGCCCTATTGAAGACCTTGATGCCTATCGCGTTAAATTGCAAAGCTATGTGAATCAGGCTGGCTTGTTTATGCAGCCTATGATTGAAAAAGCTAAGCAAGGCCCTAAGCGTCGTATCGTTTATGCTGAAGGTGAAAACGAAGACGTGCTCATGTCTTTGCAAGCTACAGTGGATGAAGGTGTAGCAAAGCCTATTCTTATTGGCCGTAAAAATGTGATTGAAAAATCACTTGATCGGTTGAGCTTAAGTTTTAAGTTAGGCTTAGACGTGGATGTGTTTGACCCTAAAGATTGTGATTTACACAGCCGCTATTGGCAGCACTATCATGCCAAAGTGGCACGCAAAGGTATTTCCGTAGAAACTGCAAAACACGATATGCGTAATAACACCACTGCGTTAGCCTCTGTTATGGTTAGCTTAGATGAAGCCCATGGAATGATATGCGGCAAAGTGGGGCGCTTTGATACCCACTTTAAAACCTTGTATCAGGTGCTAGGTCGTAAAACACCAGACACGCATGTATCTACCGTATGTGCTTTGTTGTTACCCAGTGGTCCTTTATTTTTAGCTGATGCGTTTTTAACTGTAGATCCCACAGCGCAAGAGCTTGTGTCGACCACTGAAGCGAGTATGGAATTCGTACGTCAGTTTGGTATTGAGCCCAAAGTAGCACTATTATCCCACTCTAACTTTGGCACATCTAGCGACCCACAAGCGCATAAAGTACGTGATGCCTCTGCAACACTTCGAAAGCGTTATCCTGATGCCCAGATAGAAGGTGAAATGCATTCATACACGGCCCTTAACGAAGAGTTGCGCCAGACAATTTTCCCCAACTCAAAGCTTACTGGGCAGCCCAATTTGCTGATAATGCCCAACTTAGACACTGCCAACATTACCTTAGGTCTTATTCGCTCATTAACAGATGCCTTACTTATCGGCCCATTTGTGCATGGTTTAGCTAAACCTGCTCATATTGTTATCCCGTCGGTTTCAGGCCGTGGCATATTTAATATGAGTGCGATTACTGCTGCCGACGTAGAATTGCACTGTGAAACTAATGAATGCAGTATCTAATTTTAATTATTTCCCATTTTTTCTACACAAAGCTCATTGATGGTCTACACTTCTAAAAGTTAGTTCATCTCTGAGTGTTTTTTGCCCAATTTATTGGGCTTTTTTTTGCCTAAAATAATTCAACAATGTCATAGTTCATGTTAAAAATTTTTCCACCAAGGTGCTCTAGCTTTGGGCTCATCCTGCAATTGAATGAGTTCACCTATACGTGGAATAACAAACGCTTGGTGTTGCTCTTTTGCTATGAGGGCCGTTTGTGCTGCAGGCTCATCCCATGGGTGTAAGGATAAAGTGAAAGCACCCCAGTGCACAGGCATCAAAATATGAGCCTCTAAATCTTTTGCGGCTTGTACGCTTTGTTTTGGCGTCATATGAACCTTATCCCAGCGGAAGTTATATTGGCCTGAATCTAATAAGGCCATATCGATAGGTCCAAAACGCTTACCCACTTCTTTAAAATGAGGGCCGTAGCCACTATCACCACTAAAAAAAACCCTTTGTTGCGGCGCTTCTACCATCCACCCACCCCAAAGAGTTGATTTGATATTGCCTAAGCGCCTGCCAGAAAAGTGACGCGCAGGGGTTAAAGTAAGGGTGATGTCATCCAAGTCGTTAGACTGCCACCAATCCATTTCGCTAATGCGCTCCTTTGATATACCCCAGTGCAATAAATGTTGTCCCACACCAAGGGGTACATAGTAATGTTTTACCTTGGCATCTAGTTGCATAATTGTAGGGTAGTCTAAGTGGTCATAGTGATCATGAGAGATGATCACCGCGTCTATAGTGGGTAGCTGTGAAGGCTCAATAGGCAGTAGATCGTTATAACGAGGGCTACCAAGAGACGTGTGAGGCGCTGCAATCTTGCTAAAGATAGGGTCAAACAATAAGGTTTTATAGGCTGTTTGTAATAAAAACGTGGAATGGCCATACCAGAGAAGTTGGTTTTTATTAAGTGGGTTTGCAAGCAGTGAAGAGTCTGTTTGGATTATCTCAATGTTGTTTTTTGGGGCCAGATTTTGCGCTGTCATATAGTCCCATAAACTACTTATCATAAGGCTAAAGGACTGGTTTAAGGGAGTGTTGAGTTGATTATTAAATGTGGCATCTGAAAAGTTTTTTGACTCAAAGTAAAGCTTTTGCTGTGCTGGTGTCATGGCTGCACCAAATACATCAGCATTTTTATACCAATAATACAAAGCCCCGCCAAACGACACCCCTAGCAATAACACAAGTGTCATAGCTACGCGGGTGATGCTCAATTTTTTACTCATTCAAAAGTCATCCTTAATTTTTTAAATCGTCTATGCTACAGCCGCATAGTTAGAGCTTCTGATTAGAATGTCACACATAGGGTTTGATAACAATTAACCTTGAGCTAGTGTAGTCTAGTAGTATTGAAATACATGGCCTTTACATCATTTTACTTTTAATTAATGCAATGTTATAACGCTTACCATATTAGTAATACGATGTTCCCCTTGCGATGATTTACTCGGTGTGAGATCTTACCGCACAGTATACAAACATGAGCTTTAGTGATGCCAAAACTACATTTTAAAAAACCATTTACCCAACAAGAAGCCATTCCAGAGGCCGCTAAAAAAAGAGTGATGGAGCTACTTGATTCGGGCCGATTACACCGTTATAACACGGTGGGAGATGAGTGGTCTGATGCGGCTTTACTTGAGCAAAGTTTTGCACAATATCAGGGGCGAAAATATTGCTTAGCCTGCACTTCAGGAGGCTATGGTTTGCATATTGCATTGCGCGCTATGGGTTTGCAAGCAGGCGATGAAGTGCTCACTAATGCTTATACCTTGGCGCCTGTGCCTGGGGCTATTTTTGCCGCCGGTGGCAAACCTGTGTTGGTGGAAATAGGTGAGGATTACCACCTTGATTTGGCTGATTTAGAAGCTAAAGCTAAAAGCAGTAATGCTAAAATTTTGTTGTTATCTTTGATGCGTGGGCACATTCCTAACATGGAAAAGCTGATGACTTTGTGTAACAAACTAGGCTTACAGGTATTAGAAGACTGTGCACATACTATGGGTGGAGCATGGGAGGGCAAAAAGTCTGGTAATTTTGGTCAAGTAGCGGCTTTTAGCTTACAAACGTACAAGCACTTAAATACAGGTGAGGGTGGTTTAGTAGTGACTGATGATGCAATGATTGCTGCACGTCTTATTATGCATTCAGGCTCTTATATGCTTTATGAGCGCCATGGAGCAGCGCCTAAGCCTGAGGTGTTTGAAAACATTCGTTTAACCAGTGCCAATATGTCTGGGCGTATGGATAACATACGTGCGGCTATAGGTTTGTCGCAGATGCCCAGGCTTGATGCAAATTGTGCACGGTGGAATAGCCGCTACGCTATTTTACACAATACTATTGCTGCAGTTGCAGGGTTAGATATTCCACTTAGAGATGACAGAGAATCGTTTGTGGGCAGTTCACTACAATTTCGCCCAACTAGCTTAAGCCTAGCGCAAATACCGGCCTTTATTGAGGCCTGTGCAGCGCAAGGGGTAGAGCTTAAGTGGTTTGGTGATGATAAGCCAAAAGCCTTCACCAGTCGCTATGATAGCTGGCACTACATTGATCCCATGCCACACTTACCCAACACTCTTAAGGCCTTAGAAAAAACTCTAGACCTTCGTGTGCCGCTCACATTTAACGATGAAGATTGTTATTTAATAGGGGCGGTTATAGAGCAAGTCATGGGTGAATTTATGGTGAGTGCCTAGGTCAAGCACCCACCATAAAAGGTCTAGGCTTTTGGGCGCAGGCCTTTAGGGTCGTAAAAACCTTGCAAGCTAGCTTGAGCTGAGTATCGCTTTAGTGCAATCTCTATTTCAAACGTCGCTTTTGATAAACGAATAGGTGACAAGTCAGGCGAGTTCACATAGCCCATACCAATAGCGCTACCCACAGCGTGGCCGTACATGCCCGAAGTAAGGTAGCCTACTATTTCACCGTCCATCACTATAGGTTCGTTGTGGAACAACATGGCGTCTTTATCATCCAGTTTAAACTGAACTAACCTTCGATCTGTGCGCTTAGCTGCCAATTGTTCCTTAAACCCGTTAATGCCAATAAAACTGCTCACATCAGGTTTGGCCGCCCAGCTTAGGCCTGCTTGAAATAAGTTATCTTCTGGCCCAACATCATGGCCCCAGTGCACAAACCCTTTTTCCATACGTGCGCTGTTTACGGCATGCATACCTACGTTGCGAATGCCAAATTCTTCACCGGCTGCAAATAAAGCACGATAAACTGTAGCCGTATGTTGGGCTGGCACAAATAACTCCCAACCTAGTTCACCCACGTAGCTCAAACGCTGTACCCACATTTTTATGCTAGCTACTTCCATCAACTTGCCTGTAGCAAATGGGAAAGCTTCGTTGCTTAAATCTGCAGTGGTTACCTTAGACAATACATCTCGAGCTAATGGACCTTGCAGCGCCATAGCGCCAAAATTCATACTAATGTCCTGTAAAAGCACATCGTCTGTTAGGCGATGGTTTAAATGCCACCAATCCCGTGAGTGGGAGCTAATGCCAGTAATCACCCAATAAGTGGTTTGCCCTGTGCGCACTATGGTCACATCGGCTTCGATCCCACCACGGGCGTTAAGGAAGTGTGTGTAAACTACTTTGCCTATGGGAATATCGATGTTACCAGAACAAATATATTGCAAATTTTTAGCAGCGGCAGGGCCTGTGACTTCAAATTTACCAAAAGAGGACATATCGTAAAGGCCTACACCCTCGCGCATAGCCATGTGTTCTTGTTTGTTATTTTCAAACCAGTTGGACTTTTGATAGCTATATTCATATTTAGCTTCTTGGCCTGGGTTAGCAAACCAGTTTGCTCGCTCGTAACCACAGACCTCTCCAAAACAAGCCCCAGCCTCTTTAAGTTCTTGGTGTAAAGGCGAGTGAATCTGATCGCGTGCAGTTTCGTATTGGTAAAATGGCCAATGCATTGCATAAGTGTGGCCTAAGGCCTCAGGAATGCGCTCAGCGACGTATTCATCGTGTTGTTGAGCTGGGTGATGGCGGCGTAGATCGCACTCTGTGACGTCGCCTGATGGAAAGCCGTCAATCATCCAGTCGGCCATGATTTTACCCACGCCACCGCCTGCTCCAATGCCTTTTGAGTTCATACCTGCAGCAATAAATAGCTTATCTACTTCTGAGGTAGGCCCAAGCAAGTGAAGGTTGTCGTTGGTGAAGCTTTCTGGGCCATTAAACCAAGTGCGAATGCCTGTGGTTTCTAGCTGAGGAAACACATCCATGCTGCTCATTACATAGGGCTCCACGTGGTCTTGATCTAATGGGAATTGACCAAAGCAAAAATCATCCGCTATCTTACTCATCGGCATGCCAATGGCATTGTCTTCAAACCATCCCACCAACATTTTACCCGCGTCTTCTTTAAAATAAAGGCCTTGGTCGTAGTCACGAAGAACAGGACGAGGTGTTAAGCCTTCCATTTCTTCAGTGACAATGTATTGGTGCTCACAGGTATAAATAGGTAAATTAACACCTACAGTTTTGGCAAGGTCGCGCGTCCACATGCCACCACATAAAATAACCTGGTCTACTTCCATAGTGCCTTTGTCAGTGCGAATGCCAGTAACCACATTATCTTTGATGATGAGCTCCTCCATAGCAGTGTTTTCAAAGATTTCCACACCATTCATGCGCGCACCTTTAGCCAGAGCCATAGTGGTGTCGATTGGGTTGGTTTGGCCATCATCTGGAGTATACAGAGCACCGATAATACCGTCTGTATTGATACCCGGGTAGAGCTTCTCAAGGCGTGTGTTATCAATCATTTCCGATTCCACACCAAATACTTTTGCCATAGATGATGTGCGTTTAATCTCTTCAAGGCGTGCTTCAGTGCGGGCTAATGAAATACTGCCAATACGCTTATAGCCTGTGGCTTGACCGGTTTCTTCTTCCAAACCTGCATAGAGTTCATGGCTATACTTAGCGAGGTTTGTCAAAGTAGGTGTGGGCCACAATAAGCTCACAAGGCCAGCAGCGTGCCAAGTAGTGCCGCAAGTGAGCTGTTTACGCTCAATCAGTACAACGTCTTTAATGCCGCGTTTAGCTAGGTGGTAGGCTACGGAGGTGCCAATAATACCGCCACCAATAATGGCAATGCGGGCTTTTTCTGGTAATACTTGGGTGTTGCTCATAACGTTCTCTTTCATAATGGGTCAAGGTGACCCATTACTTTAATGGTTAGTATTGATGCCTAACTTCGCAACAAGCTGTTGTTGGGATTATATGTAGCATCAAATTCCACATGGCAATGACGAGTGCCGATTGAAGTTTCGACAGTAAGTGCCTGACCGTCTTTACAATGCTCAGGCTTTAAATAGGCAAAGGCTAAACTCTTTTCTACACGATAGCCATAGGCTCCGCCGGTAATTATGCCGGTCAGTTCGCCATTAGCAAACACAGCTTCGTTACCAAAACATTCTGCAGGTACATCGTCATCAAACACAAGATAAGCAAGCTCTATAGCCAGACCATCTGTTTGGCGTTGGCGCAGATTATCGCTGCCAATAAAGTCTCGATTTAGATCCAAAAAGCGACCCATACCCGCTTCTAGGCCTGACATTTCTTCAGTAAATTCGGCACCATAAGCACGATACATTTTTTCCATACGCATGCTATTAAAGGCACGCGTGCCAAAATCTCGCAGACCCAACGGCTGGCCATTTTCCATCAATGATTCATAGATAGAAATAAGCTGCCACGTAGGCATGTGTAATTCCCAACCTAGTTCACCAGCATAGGAGACTCGCATGGCAAACACAGGGGCAGAATCCAGCTGAATCGTTTGGCAAGCCAACCAAGGAAAAGCACTGTTAGACAGGTCATCTTCACAAATGCTCTGTAAAATGTCTCGTGCTTTGGGCCCGGTTAGCAATAAGCCACCCCAGTCTTGGGTAAAGTCTTCTATGGACACATCAAAGTCACCTACGTGCTGCTGCATCCATTGCAGGTCTTTTATTTGCGAGCCAATAGCACCCATCAATACAAAGTGATCGTGGCTTATGCGGCTTACGGTTTGCTCAGCCATAATGCCGCCATTTTTGGCATGGAACAAAGTAAGACTAATACGGCCATCTTTAGCAGGTAGCTTATTACATGACAAATGATCTAAAAAGGCATAAGCATCGGGGCCCATGACTCTAAATTTGGCAGTACCACTCACGTCGGTAATGCCACAAGTGTTTTGCACAGCAGCGCATTCTTCAGCGACAACAGCATGGGTTTCATTATGAGTCCAAGTGTCACTTTCGTTGCGGACTGCATCGGTTTTAAACCAAGCTGGCTTTTCATAGCCTGCCGTTACAAAATGCACGGCATCCTTTTGTGCCATCACGGTGTGTAAAGCACTGGTGCGAATAGGGCGGCCATGGGGGCGGTTTTCAGTCGGTGAAGCGGCTAGATACATCCGTTCGTAAGACTCTATAGCACGGGTAACACAGTAGTTTTTATCAGCCCAATGACCAAAGCGACGGCTATCTAATGACGCCATATTAAGCTCAGTTTGGCCATAAACCATCCACTGTGCCATGTATTTACCAATACCACCTTGAGCAATACCGATAGAGGCGCCAGTCATATTCCAAAAGTTAGTTAAACCCTCAACTGGGCCTACTAAAAAATTGTCATCAGGGGTATGAGTAATCGGACCGTTGATGATGGTCTTTACACCCACCTCTTCAAATAAAGGCACAAGCTCCATACAGCGCTCCAGCCATGGCATTAAGCGCACTAAGTCACCAGCAAATAATTCTCTGTCAAAGTCCCAATCCATGCCTTTAAGGGCCCAAGGTTTTGATCCACGCGTTTCATAAGGCCCCACTAATAAGCCATTGCCTTCTTGGCAAATATAAGCAGAAGCAGTGGAATCTCTTGTGACAGGCATTTCTTTCACTAAAGCGGTAATGTCTGGATGATCTTCGGTGATGAGGTATTGATGCTCAAGGTTAATAATAGGCACATGTGCACCCACCATCCGGCCCACTTCAGGGGCAAAACAACCTGCAGCATTAACCACATGTTCAGCAATAATATTGCCCTGCTCAGTAATCACTTCATAGCCGGCCTGAGGCAAAATTTTAATATCAATGACTCGATTAAAACGGCTAATTTTAGCTCCGTTATCACGTGCCATTTGAGCTAAAGGCATAACCACAGACGTTGGGTCGACTCGACCATCACCAGGGGTATATAAAATACATCGCGCACCATCAAAATTCATCACAGGGTTAATCGCTTTGGCTTCTTCTTTAGACACCCAGCGCATTTCACAACCAATGTTGTGAGCTCTACTCATTACATTTCGAAACCACTGTTCTTCAAGCTCGGTATAACCTACGCGTAGGCTGCCGCACTTGTGGAAAGTGGAGTCTAGACCTGTTTTAGCGGGTATGATTTTGTCATACAGTTCAATAGTGTAATCGTGAATTTTAGATAAGGTGTGGTTGCCGTTAAAATTAGGGCACAAGCCTGCAGCGTGCCATGTGGACCCGCTGGTAAGCTCACCTTTTTCAATGAGTACTACGTCAGTCCAACCTTCTTCTGTAAGGTGGTACATAAGGTTAACGCCAAGGGATCCGCCGCCAATAATGACAACGCGTGCATGGGATTGTAGGGACATAATAAATCTTCTCTTAACGGATCGCTTTAGCGGCCAATTTGTTCACGGGTAAGGCGAATATCAAACTCAGCTCTTATGGCTAAGTCAGCATCATCACTGACATGTGTTGGAAAATAGCTGGATAATAACTCTTTCTTTTTAGCGATGGCCTTTTCTAATAATACGGGTTTTCCTTGCTCAGCCCAAACGTTGGGGCTACTTCGGTCACCTAAGTTGGGATAAATATATTCAGTTTGCATCACGGATAAAGTTTGGTCTGAGCCTAGATAATGGCCTTTACCGCCCATGCACACTTCGTTAATGACATCAAAACTTAAGCTGTCTTCATTCACTGTGACACCTTTGGTCATGCGCATGCAAGCACCCAAAACATCATTGTCCATCAACAAGCTTTCAGGGCAAGCGCCCATAAGGCTGCCATACATTCCAGCAGACTCATACACTATATTGGCACCAGCCATTGAAGCGGCAACTGCAGTGTATGCTCTTTCAGCACCTGCTTGAAAGTCTGGAAACTTAGCGTCGGTCATGCCGCACGCTGTGCCTGTAGGCAAGTCGAAATAGTTACCCATCTGTGCACATGCAGCAGACAATATACCTTGCTCTGGAGAACCACCACTCATGGCTCCAGTGCGTAAATCTGATACAAAAGGCCAAGTGCCAATAATAGCAGGTGCGCCTGGTTTGATAGCGTTCACATACACCAAACCACCCAAGCATTCAGCCCATGCCTGTGATACTGCGCCCGCCAACAAAGCGGGTGCTGTAGCTCCAGCTTGCCCAGCAGAAAGAAGCAAAATGGGCATGCCACCTTCAACACCTACTCTTAGGCACTCTAATGACTCTTCTGCAAAGGTCATAGGTGGCACAACAAAGCAGTTTGACATGCTTACAAAGGGCCTTGCTCTCCAAGCCTCTTCGCTACCTGAAAAGTGATGTAACATTTTAAGACCGGCGCTCACATGATCTGCTTCAGTAAAACTTGTACCTATGTGCTTACTACTGCCCATAACAGAACAGTAAAGGGTGTTTAGATCCATTGTTTTTGGATCATCTATGTCTCTTAACACGCACATGCGTTGGAACATATGAATATGCTCACAAGTGTCTGCAATACGCGCCATATCGTACAAATCTTGCGTCGCAGAATTTCTGTAGGTGTTATTTTCTGGGTCAGACACATGCACTGCTGCGCCGGCCGTAGAAAAGTGTACACGTTGACCATTAATCTCTAAATCATGCTTAGGGTCTACGCCGTGCAGTGTTAGGTTTCTCTGGCAAATACTTAAAGTATGATCAACTAAGCTGCGTGGAATACGTAAGCGGCCATCTTCACCCATTACTGCACCCGCTTTGACCATAGTCTGTGTGCAGTGGTCTGTTGAGCTACCAAACCCTATTTCTTCTAAAATACGATAGGCATTATCGGCAATAGCAGACATCGCACTATCAGATAGGGGCATAAATGTGCCCCCTGTTTCACCTGGGTGAACGGGTTTTGCTTCTTCAGTTAAAGGTGCTAAACGCTCTGCTAAACGGGCCTGACGGCCACCTGATCGACGTGACATATGGTGTGTCCTAGAATGATATTTTTTATTTTTAGTGTGGTGATTTTTAACCTAAATCCTGTTCTAATCAATTGATTAATTCTATGGAACTGCATTAGAATAACTAATGCAAAAATGTGTCGCATTAATTAGGTTAATGCGATTGACGGTAATAATAAATGGCTAGAAAACTACCCCCACTAAATAGTTTGCGAGCTTTTGAAGCCGCGGCTAGACACCTAAGTTTTACTCGAGCTGCAAATGAATTATTTGTTACTCAGGCAGCTATTAGCCACCAAGTAAAGGGTTTGGAGGACTATCTTGGGTATGATTTATTTACTCGCTCACCCCGCAACCTCACATTAACAGCTAGTGGTGCAGCCTTAATGCCTGTATTGGCCGACGCCTTTGATGACATCGCCTACGCTCTTGTGAGCTTGAAACAACAAACAGCAGGTTCAATGCTTAATGTCCGTTTAGCACCTTCATTTGCAGCTAAATGGCTGTCGCCAAGGTTGAAGGAGTTTAGAGAGTTGTACCCGGAGATTGGGTTGTGTTTGTTCCATGCCCACAAACCTGTTGATTTTGAGCGTGAAGACATAGATTTAGCAGTGACTTATGGCAAAGGGGATTGGGTGGGGGTGGAGTGCACTCCCATTATAAAGCTAGATTTTTTTCCTGTGGCAAGCCCCGCGTGGCTGGCCAAAAATACCACTCTAGTAAAACCTGAGCAGCTATTGGACGTGTCGTTATTGCATGATGCCAGCCCGAATGATTGGAATGAATGGTTAAGGCAGGCTGGAGTAAAGGGTGTAAATATTAAGCGCGGCACCACTATGGATGACACCAACGTGTTGATTCAGGCAGCAATAGATGGACAAGGTGTTGCGTTAGGGTCAACGCCATTTGTAGAAGATCACTTAGCTACTGGTCGTTTGGTGGTATTGTTTGATCAGGTTTTAATCACAGATCATGCTTACCATGTGGTTTGCCCTAAGTCACACCTTCAAAGAGCAGACGTTAGGGCATTTAAGGAGTGGTTATTAGCTCAAGTTTAATAACCACACTGATTTAATCAGGAAGTTGATGTTCAGGCACTACCATACCATCACTTGCAGCCCAAACAGATTGGTCAAAATTCACTACTGAGCCTGTCATTAATCCAGATTCATCACTGGCTAAAAAAGCTAAGGCTCGAGCCACTTCGTCAGGGTCTACTAAGCGACCAAAAGGCATCCCTTCACCTACTTTTTCTTGCCAGCCATCTTGGGCCCCATGATATTTACGCTGTATTACATCTTCTTCGTCACTAGACATCCAACCAATATTTAAGCAGTTAACCCGAATGCGATCGCGCATTAACGCGTGGGCTGTATTGCGGGTAAGAGTATTGAGTGCGCCTTTGGAGGTGCAATACGCTGTGAGTATAGGCATGCCAGCATATGCTGCTATAGATCCGATACTAACAATCGTGCCTCCAGTGCCTTTAGAGCGCATCAATTTGGCGGCTTCTTGTATCAAGAAGAACGGTGCACGAACATTGATATTCATAATACGATCATATAGCTGTGGACTGGTATCTAATATACTACCTCGTGCCGATAAGCCTGCAACATTGATGAGAATATCAAGCTGTCCAAAATGTTCCTGGGCAGCTTGGATAATAAGTGTTGGAGAGTCTATTTGCTCTAAGTCTGCGGTAACAAAGTGCACTTCACAGGCGGGGTATAACTGTTGAATTTCTTCAGCAACAGCTTTGCCTTTTGTGGTTTGTCTGCCACATAAAATAAGGCCTTTAGCACCTCTTTGTGCAAATAAGCGCGCAGTAGCGGCTCCTAGGCCTTGGCTGCCACCTGTAATAACTGCTATTTTGTTGTTAAGGCCAGTTAATTGCGCCATGGGCATATCTCGTTTTACCTTTTTCTCTTGCTTAACCTGGGTAGGGTATTAGCTGCCTTACTGACCCAATAAACGAATCATTTTATCAGCTTCATCACTCACTTCTGGAATGATGGTTTTCATGATGGTGAGGCGGTCAAATAAGCTTGGGTTGTCATCTAGAGTTTTACGTAAAGTGTGACCAAAACGCTGGCGCAGGCAGGTGCCTATATTAAATTTACACACATTGCCTTTGGCTAAAGTTTGGATATCATGAGTTTTTACACCGCTGGTTCCATGGATCACTAAAGGCACATCTAAAGCCGCTTGCAACTCATTAAAACGGGCGAAATCAATATCCACAAAAGTGTTTTCCAACCGATGCACATTACCTACTGACACAGCTAATACGTCAGGTTTGGCTTGTTCTAGCATCATCAAAGCTTCACTTAAATTAGTTAGCTCAGACTTAATGTGATCACGACCAGTGGCATAAGGCACAGAGCCTACTTCAGCTTCTACAGACACATTCTTAGACTTAGCGTGAGTAACAATTTGTTTCACTCCTGCCACATTTTCTGCGATAGGTAGCTGTGAACCGTCGTACATCACCGAGGTGAAGCCTGCGTCAATGGCTTTAATAACCGTGGGAATGTCGTAATTATGATCTAGGTGCAAACACACAGGCACCGTCGCGCTTTGAGCCAGAGGTTTGAGCATGCCAATGATGTGTTCCAAAGGCATAAATAAAGTCATATCCAAATTTACGGCTAAAATCACACCCGCATTACGTGCTTGGGCAGCATTAACTACCGCTAAAGCATCTTCGTAGCCAAACACGTTAAAACAAGGCACTGCATAGCCACCTTTTAAGGCAGGTTGCATAAGGTCTGTTAAATTAACTAACATAATAATCTACTTAAATTTGCTGATCATATCTTTCATACCGGGAATAGTATCCAGTTGATAGGCATGTTCAGGATGGAAGTTTTGGTGTAATGGACGTTGCGATAAGCCCCCTAAAATAGTGAAGTAATACATTTCATAGCCAGGGCCAGCTACACATGGGTGATAGCCTTTTTCTATTTGGATAGTAGAGGCATTACGAATATGGTACACCTCTCCCATATCTTCACCTTCTTGAGTGAGAAACTGAGCGCCAAAACCATGTTCGGGATTAAACCGAAAGTTATACACTTCATCATGACGACTTTCTGCGGGCAACGTATCGGTATCGTGCTTGTGGGGTGGAAATCCAGACCAGCCTCCAGCACCTACAGTAAATAATTCACTCACTAACAAACGGCCTACTTGACCTGCTTGCGCTTTACCTAAAATGTGTTTGATTTTGCGGTGAGTTTTAGTGTCATCAGAACCATACTGTACTGGGTCAATTTGTGCTTCGCGCACTACAAAAGGCTCATACACTTCATCGTGCTTGGCACCTGAGACGAAAATTTCAGCAGCATCACTGACACAAGTAAAAGTTACCTCTGTACTAAGGGGCACATAAACACCTTCAGGCTCACCTTCCCAAATGTGCATACGCTTACCTACCGCTTCAAAGTGGTGCCCTGCAACACTAACGTCAATACTGCCAGTGGCAGGCACTAAACACGTTTCATAGCCTTCAACCATAGAGGTAAAGGATTCACCTTTAGTGAGCTTAACAATGTTGAAATAACATAAAGGTGTTTTTTCATCGTCTCGGTCTACAATGGCTTTGTTATGGTTGTCATGTGGTGGGATATGCATGTAAAACTCCTTATTTCCGTGACACTAACGCCAGATGGCAGATGGTTTCATGACACTTGATTCTTGTAATATATTAATTTCTTTTGTATTGGGCATAGCCCCAGCGCAGCCGCGTTGAGACACTACAATAGCCGCGGCAGCACTGCCTCTGGAAATGGCCGATTGCCAATCTTTATGCTGATGATAGTGGTCTACTAAATTTCCTAAAAAAGCATCCCCAGCACCATATGGCTTTAATGGGATAACGGGGTAAACACCGCTATCAAGACGCTTGCCTTGGCTAAATAAACTGGCACCATTACCACCGCGTTTAAGCAAAATAGTTTGGTGTACCAAAAGACTGCTGGCACTTTCAATATAGGCCTCTAGTTCATCCGTGAGCACTGCAAACTCTTCCTCATTACCGATAATCACATCAGCATACTGTGCAGCATGGCTATAAATTTCGCGTGTGGTCTGTAAGTCTGGCCAATTCCATGGACGATAATCTAAGTCTAACCACACACAAGTTGAGTTATTTTGAGCATATTGCATAAGCTCTAAAGTGGTGGTGCGTGATGGTTCAGAAATCAGCGCAGTGCCTGTAACCACCAAGTTACTACTGTCAGCTACGGCCGCCTTCATTGCATCGGTAAGGCATAGTTGCAGATCGGCAGCATCATTACGATAGATCACTACATCACAATCTGTCGGTCTTACTTCGGCAATCGCCAAACTAGTGCGGCTATTACCTTGGCAAGTTTGCAACAACGCATCACTAACATTACATTCTTTTAGTTTTTGGCGTACAAAATGACCAATACTATCCTCAGACAAGGCTGTTAATAGTGCTACTTTGGCGCCAACCTTGCCCATGGCCGCTGCAATATTGCCGCCAGAGCCTCCCATATCAGCGGTAAATCCATTGGCATCTCGCGTTTTACCGCCATCAGTTTGAGGGTAAAGATCAAGGCCTGCTCTACCTAGCACTAAAGCATGCCAAGTTTTTGCCGAAGCTGAAGTGGGAGTGTTAGTCATGCTATTGTACGTCCGTCCAATGGCCACTCATGGCTGAACGATCAATGGCGTCCATTACTTTTTCTATTTTTAACCCATCAGCAAAACATGGCCAAGTTTGTCCGCCTTTTTCAATGGTGGTGAGCAATTGATTTAACTCGCACGCTTTAACATCAATATAGCCTAGAGTGTGGCCAGCATTGGGTAAAAAAGCATCATAAGGTTTATGATAAGGGCCTGATAAAATAGTACGGAAACCTTGCTGGCGAGGATCATCACAGCGGGTATAAAGTTGCAATTCGTTAAGGCGTTCTTGATCAAAGCGGATCATGCCTTGAGAGCCATGCACTTCCCAGCTCAAACCACATTTACGCCCCCAAGCTACGCGGCTTACGCGCAAAGTGCCTTTAATGCCACTGTCAAAGCGGGCAATGGCCATACATACATCATCATTGTCCACACTTTTACGGGTATTCGTTTTAGGATCGTGGCGATCTGCATAAACTATGTCATATTCACCCACAACACTATTTATATCGCTGCCCGTCATAAAGTGGGCTACGCTCACTAGGTGACACATTACATCAGCATTGGCACCAGTGCCTGATAACTCTCTGTTCATACGCCAGCTGTAAGGGCGATCTGGATCAGCTTCGTTGTCTACGTCGTAAACACCAAAAAAACCAGTAACATCACCAATCACGCCTTCGTTAATCATATCTCTAGCGGCATGCACTAGCGGGTTTTGAGTGTAGTTATAACCCACAATGGTTTTTTGATCGCTCGTTGCAGCAGCATCTACCATAGCTTGAGAGTCTGCCAAATTGGTAGACATTGGTTTTTCACACCACACGTGTTTGCCGGCTGCCAGGGCTGCAATAGCGATTTCTTTGTGTATAGAGTTAGGCACACAAATAGAAATCAAATCCACCTTGGGATCATTAACCACGTCCATATAGTCTGTGCTGCAGCGTGCAAACCCCATTTCTTTGCGTTTGGCTTCTGCAATTTGTGGGTCTTGGTCACACACCATTTCTAACCTTGGGCGCAGATTGCCGCCAAAGGCAGTAGCTGCAGATGCGTATGCAATAGAGTGGGCTTTGCCCATAAACGCAGTGCCAATAACACCGATACCTATTTCTTTCATGTATTTTCTCTCACACTTTTAACACTGATAACTCATTATAATAAAATTAACGGTTAGCATTTTTGTTATTACTATATTGGTCAGCTACAACAGCTGCGACGATGATAATGCCTTTAACTATATTGGTGTAGAACGAACCAATACCTAAAAATGTAAAACCAGAAGTGATAACGCCCAAAATACACACACCAATAATGGTGCCAGTAATACGACCTTTACCACCCATCAACGAGGTGCCGCCAATAACCACGGCGGCAATGGCGTCTAGCTCGTAGAGCATGCCAGCACCAGATTGAGCTGTTAGAGTGCGCGAAGTCTCAACAACTGCAGCCAAACCATATAGACCACCGGCAATGGTATACACCAACAGTTTGTGAGCTCTGATGTTAATGCCAGCTACACGTGCTGCCTGTTCATTAGAGCCAATGGCATAAGTGTAACGTCCATATCGGGTGTAGCGCAGTAAAAAGTGAAATGCCATAGCGGTGGTCAAGAAGATGATCACTGGAATAATGCCGCTACCTAAAACTGCATAATCGTCTATAAAAAAACTGACTTGAGAGCCACTGGTGTACCAGCGAGCTAAGCCTCTGGCAGCTACAAGCATGCCCAAGGTAGCAATAAACGGAGGGATACCGGCATAGCCAATCAAACTACCGTTGATACCACCCAAAACAAATCCTACTAAAATGCCTGCAATGATAGGCAAAAGGACAGGCATGTCGGTCAGAGCAGGGTAAACTGCACGAGTATACTCAGACGTTTGTGCAAAGCTTGCAGCCACAAGGCCTGTGAAGGCCAGGGCAGATCCACTTGATAGATCAATACCTGCCATAATGATGATTTGAGTCACACCTATGGCAATAATGCCAATGATAGACATTTGTAAAATGATAATGGTTAGACGCTGGGTGTTAAAAATGAAGCTTTGCTCGGCTATAAACCAGCCCAGCACTTCAAAAATAAACACTGTGCCAAGCAAAACCATAAGAATACTAATGTCTTTTGGCAGCCAGTCTTTCCAGCTTTTAACAGTTTTGTAGCCGCCTGTAGATGAAGATGATGTCATAGTAATGTCCTGGTTATGCGCGTAAGCGTCGTTGGGCTTGGCGGCGTTGATCAAGCATTACTGCACCTACAATAATCATGCCTTTCACAATTTCTTGGTAATAGAAGTCGATACGTAAGAAAGTGAAGCCAGAGGTTATAACACCTAAAATGCAAACTCCAATAACAGTTCCAGTAATACGCCCGCGGCCACCAAACAAAGAAGTGCCACCGATAACCACGGCAGAAATAGCATCTAACTCATACATGGTGCCCATGCCTGATTGAGCAATAGTTGCTCGAGCACACATTACTACACCCGCTAAGCCTGACAAAGATCCTGCAATGGTATACACCATTATCTTATGGCGTCTCACATTAATGCCTGCCACTCGTGCAGCTCTTTCGTTAGAGCCAATCGCATAGGTGTGCTTACCATAAACGGTATGCTTTAAAAGAAGGTGGAATATTACCGCCACTATGAAAAATATTAATACCGGCCAAGCCCCAGAGCCAATGGCAGTAAAAGAATCTGACAAAGAATAGATCGGCTGACCTTCGGTGTAGATAACGGCCACAGCACGTGCAGTAACCAACATACCTAAGGTGGCAATAAATGATGGAATGCCTGTATAAGCAGTAATGGCACCATTAATCCAGCCACATGCAGCGCCAACGGCTAAGCCAACCACAATAGGGATAATAATCGGTGAGCCTAAAAATTGTGGAAACATAGGTGCAAAGGCATCAGCTGATTGTGCGAAACTAGCAGCAACCATCGCTGATAAAGCTAATACTGCACCACCTGAAAGGTCTATACCTGAAGTAATGATAACTTGGGTGACACCCACGGCGATAATGCCGAAAATACACACCTGTAAAATAATTATTTCTAGACGTTGTACATTGCCCAAAAAACTTTTGCCTACAACGAACCAGCCAAGTATTTCAAATAACACGGCGATGCCAACAAACACAGCAAATATGCTGGCCTCGGCAGGGAGGTTTGCTCTTTTAAACATGGTAACCCCCTAGATGTAACTAGCTTTTTCGTGAACACCATCTTGCATGCCTGTAATCATAGACACAATTTCATTGCCGTCAGTTTCAGCAGCGATCACTTCACCAACAATGCGCCCGCGACGAAAAACCCATATTTTGTCTACTAAGTTAAATACTTGGCGTAAGTTATGACTAATAAGAATAAGGGGAACACCTTGTTCTTTTAAACCACGAATAATATTTTCTACTTGAGTGGTTTCCTGCACACCAAGAGCAGCAGTGGGCTCGTCCATAATGATAAGCTTTGATGCAAAACTAGCTGAGCGGCTAATAGCCACACATTGTCTTTGGCCACCGGACATATCGCCCACATGGTTACTTAAATCTGGTATTTTAATAGCTGTTCTTTCTAATACTTCTTTGGCTTTTTGCATCATCTTCTTTTCATCAAGGATGCTAAAAGGCCCAAATTTGAAAAGTAATTCTTCACGTCCTAAAAATAGGTTTGAAGGCACATCTAAATCATTGCACAAGGCTAAATCTTGAAATACAGACTCAATGCCTGCTTCGCGTGCTTCTAAAGGCGAGTTAAATTCTACTCGTTGGCCTTCAAAAAAAATGTCACCTGAAGAGGGTTGTTCTACTCCAGTAATTTGGCGCACAAAAGTGGACTTTCCTGCACCGTTGTCGCCAACAATAGCAACATGCTCGCCTCTTTTTAAAGTGAAGTTGGCTTCTTCTAATGCATGTACACCACCATAACGTTTGGTGAGGTTTTCTGTGCGTAGGATAATGTCGTCTTGGTTGTTCATAGAGTTCTCTAAAGACACTGATAGCTAAAAATTAGGCGTAACTAAAAACCTCCGGAGTAAATCCAGAGGTTTTTTCACATACTAAGGCGTTAAAACTTAGTTAGCGCCCATGTAGTCTGCCATGTTATCAGGAGTTACCAATTCAAAAGGAATGGTAATCGAGTTTGGTAGAGACTCACCGTTGATCGCAGCGATTGCAGCGTCAATGCCGCCAGTTGCCTGGCCTGCAGCATTTTGGAATACAGTAACATCCAAATCGCCAGCAGCCATAGATGCAAGTGCATCTGCAGTAGCGTCTACACTACCAATCAACACGTCATCCATGCTGATGCCAGCATTTTTGAACGCTTGAACTGCGCCTAGACCCATTTCGTCGTTGTTAGCAAAAACGATATCGATTTCCATACCAGAACTTAACCAGTTAGAGACAATGTCGTTGCCTTTCGAACGCTGCCAGCTACCTACTTCAACAGCTTCTAAAGTGATGCCATTACACATAGATAGTGCCAACACTTCTTCGAAGTCTTTTGAGCGTGTTATCGCTGCTTCGTTAGACAAAATGCCTTGTAACATTACCGCATTACCTGCACCGCCGGCTAAGTTACATAATTCAAAGGCTGCCAAAGTGCCAGACCAAGTTTCGTTAGAACCCACAAAAGTACTAGTGCCACCTAAGCTAGCAGAATCTGCTGGCATACGGTTAACGTATACAATTGGAATGCCGGCTGCATTAGCCATTTTAGTCATTTGAGGTGTTGCAGCAGCACTAACTGCAGTAACTACTAGAGCATCAACGCCAGAAGCGATGAAGTTTTGCACTTGGCTTAACTGGGTGCCTACGTCTTCACGAGCATCTTCAATCTGGAAAGTATGACCCCTTTCTTCTGTGTGAGCTTTGGCAGCTTCACGCATTAAAGTTAGAAAGTTATCATCGAAGTTAGAACTTAAATATCCAATGGTTGCAGCATTTGCGCCGGTAGCCATAGCCACAGACAGAGCTGTGACTGCAAACAAATTGATTTTTTTCATTATTTTTCCTCCTAAAAACTTAGCCATGCTAATTTTTAGTGTTTGTTATGCGGAGTATTCCGCGGTTGCTCAATATTACTACTTCAATAACCCAAAGCTATGCGTTGGGTTAAATGCGTTCACAACAAATATATAGATAGGTTGTAAAAAGCCAACCTAAGCAAACATATCTGGTACGAAACAATTTGTACCATTTTCAAAAATAAATTTCAACATTTTTATTTTTGAAATAAATATTCCAAATATAAAATGTTTTGCGTATACTCAAGCAAGATTCAACAGATGAGAATAGTCATAATTACTAAAAGCCTGACAGGGATGTCTTTCAAGCGAGCCTAGGCTATAGAAAAGTGTTTGGCCTACAATATTGAACTTTAGTTTAGATTTTTCTGATATATTGGCGCCCATTATAATTTAGCAATGTGCTAGTCGAGTCGGACATAAAATATGACAAAAGTGATTCAAGTAAAGCCACCTCGAGTATTTAGTGATTTAAAGCCTTGGTTGCAAAATCACTATCAAGACCTCCCTAAAAGGTTACAAAGTGTCGCAGTGTTTGCTATGCATAATCCAGACGTTATAGCGCTTAATACTATTGCTTTTATCAGTGAGCAGGTAGGCGTTACACCATCTGCTATGGTGAGGTTTGCTAAATCGATTGGTTATCAAGGCTTTTCTGACATGCAAATGGTGTTTCAGGAAAGTATGCGGCATGTGCCACAACCTTATTCTGAGCGATTAAATTCTATGCAGCGCTCGGCAGACACAAAGCAGTCTGTTTTGTCCCATTTTACCCAGGCTGCTTCAGAATCTATTGCTCGTTTGGAGAGCAATGTAGATGCAAATGCGTTACTAAAGGCTAGTGAGCAGCTAGCACAGGCAAGAGTAGTATATATTGCAGGCCAGGGAAGGGCAGAGCCTGTGGTTGCTTATTTACACTACACCTTAGTCAAACTTGGGGTTCATTCAGTGGTTCTGACTGGTATGCCCCATAGTATGGCTGATAAGGCTCGCATGCTAAAAGAAGACGATGTGCTGTTAGCGATTAGCTTTAGCCCCTACACTGCAAATACCAGAGAATTGGTAGATATTTGTTTGGCTAACAACACCAATGTAGTGGCTTTAACTGACTCAACATTGAGCCCAATTGCCAGAGGTGATGATTTTCATTTGGAAGTGTTGGAAGAAGAAGTCAGTGGTTTTAGAGGATTGTCTGCAACTATGTGCTTAGCACTTTGTTTGGCTGTAGAAACTGGAAGAGTGCGGGCAGAGCTAGGTAATCAGTAAATAAAAATTAGTTAAATATTGAGATAATCTATCCTTTGAGGGTAGAAAAAAGCAAAAAACAATTTTTTTGCTGCTCACAATTTGGAATATATATTTCTTTTAGGTTTAAATATGGAACATAAGAGTTTGGATTTAGTGTGTTTTGGTCGTTCTAGTGTTGATTTATATGGTCAGCAGGTTGGTGGTCGCTTAGAAGATATGGGTAGTTTCGCTAAGTATGTGGGCGGCAGTCCTGCTAATACCGCCATAGGTACTGCGCGTTTGGGGCTTAAATCGGCCATGATTACAAGGGTAGGTGATGAGCACATGGGGCGTTTTATACGCCAAACTATGCAAGCTGAAGGCGTGGATGTGCAAGGGGTGAAAACTGACCCTAACCGTTTAAGTGCTTTGGTGATTCTAGGCATTCAAGACGAGACACAATTTCCTCTTATTTTTTACCGTGAAGATTGTGCCGATATGGCTTTGTGTGAAGATGACATTGATGAAAACCTTATTAAAAAAAGTAAAGCGTTACTTCTATCAGGCACTCATCTAAGCACGCCTAAAGTAGCTGCAGCAAGTCGCAAAGCGATAGCGTTAGCCAAAAAACATGGCACGCAAGTGGTACTAGATATTGATTACAGGCCCAATCTTTGGGGTTTGGCTGGTCATGGCGATGGTGAAAGTCGATTTATTGCTGATAAAAATGTGAGTGAGCATGTACAGGCATTCTTACCTGATATAGACCTTATTGTAGGTACTGAAGAAGAGTTTCATATTGCTGCTGGGAGTGAGAATAGCCTTGAGGCTTTATCTATAGTGCGCAGCATGTCTAAGGCAACGCTAGTGTGTAAGCGTGGGGCATTAGGCTGTCGGGTATTTGAAAAACATATTAATGGTTGGCAATCTGGCGCAAAAGGACCAGGTTTTGAAGTGGAAGTTTATAATGTATTAGGTGCTGGTGATGCCTTTATGTCTGGTTTATTACGCGGTTGGTTAGGCGGTGAAGACTGGCCTACAAGTTGCGCTTACGCAAATGCTTGCGGCGCTTTCGCGGTTTCGCGCCATGGCTGTTCTCCAGCAGTGCCTTCATGGCAAGAATTAGAGTATTTCTTGGCTCATGGTAGTGAGCACAGATCACTACGTTTTGACCCAGTATTAAATCATATCCATCGCACTACTAATCGAAATAAAGAATATACACGTTTGGCAGCCTTTGCCATTGATCACCGCCACCAGTTTATAAAATGGGCTAAAGCTGCTGGAAAATCTTTGGCTGATGTTGCTAAATTTAAGCTTCTTGCGGTGCAGGCTGCACAACAAGAAGCAGGGGAAGATAAAGGTTTTGGCATGCTAGTAGATGACAAAACAGGGCGTGCGGCATTACATCAAATCACCAGTACCAAGGCATGGATAGGCAGGCCTATAGAAGCCTCAGGTGAGTTTCCTCTGCAACTAGAAGCGCAAGGTGACATAGTAGAACATCTGTTTGATTGGCCACTTAATCAAACCGTTAAAGTATTGTGCCCTTATCGTTTGGATGATAATGAACAAACCCGCAAACACCATGAACAGCTAATCCTAAAGTTAGATAAGGCCTGTCGCTTTACTGGGCACCAATGGTTGTTAGAAATAATTACCGCCCGTGATGGTGGCGTTCCAGCCTTTGAACAAGTGGCGCCAATTATGCAGCACTTTTATGATCTAGGTGTTAAGCCAGACTGGTGGAAGCTAGAGCCAGCATTAGAAGATACATACTGGGATAAAGTAGGTCAGATCATCGACCAAAACGATATTTATTGCCAAGGTATTATCGTGTTAGGTTTAAACAGCACTATTGAGCAGATTGAAGAAGCATTTTTGGCAGCGGCTAAGCAACCATGGGTTAAAGGTTTTGCTATTGGTCGTACACTGTTTGCACAAGCTGCACAAAGCTGGATGCAAGGAGAGCTTAACGATGCCCAGGCCATTGAATTAATGGCCCAAAAATACCGATTAATCATTGCTGCTTGGGATAATGCCCAAGCTCAAAAGTAATATATTAAGTAATATAAAGAGTAACTTGCTATGTCTACAACCACACGCACTATTAGATTAACTGCTGCCCAAGCACTCACTCGTTTTTTGATAAACCAGCATACAAAGCTTGATAATGGCGAAGAAATGCCTTTTTTTGCTGGAGTATGGGCTATCTTTGGCCATGGCAACGTGGCAGGTGTTGGAGAGGCTTTGTATCAAGTAAAAGATCAATTGCCTACATTTCGTGGTCATAATGAACAATCTATGGCATTGGCAGCGATTGCATTTGCTAAAGCGCGCCAACGCCAGCAAGCGATGGTGGCAACCACATCACTTGGCCCTGGAGCTACAAACTTGGTCACTGCAGCAGGTGTGGCTTATGTTAATCGCTTGCCTGTATTGCTGGTGCCTGGCGATGTTTTTGCTTCTGGACAGCCAGACCCAGTGTTGCAGCAATCTGAAAACTTTGCAGACGGTAGCAGCACCGTGAATGATTCTTTGCGACCAGTCAGCCGATACTTTCATCGTATTACTCGTCCTGAGCAGTTAATACAAGCCTTGCCAAAAGCAATGGTTGCACTTACAGATCCTGCTTTATGTGGGCCAGCAACCATTAGCCTTTGCCAAGATGTGCAGTCTTTAGCATTTGATTTTCCAGAATATTTGTTTGAAAAACGTGTATGGAGATTACGTCGCCAAGGCCCAGATGAATATGAATTAAGCCAAGCGGTAAACACGTTACTGGCTGCTAAAAAACCTGTCATTGTCGCAGGTGGCGGTGTGCGTTACTCAATGGCAGAAAACCAGCTACAAGCATTTGCCAAGCGCCATCAAATCCCAGTGATTGAAACCCAAGCAGGTAAATCTTCAATGCTTGCTAGCGACCCGTTAAATGCCGGCGCCGTAGGTGTCACAGGTGTAGATAGTGCGAATGATTTGGCAGCTAATGCAGACGTGGTGTTGGCAGTGGGAACCCGCTTACAAGACTTTATTTCAGGCTCCAATACCTTATTTACAGGCCAAGTCATCCAACTTAATGTGCAGCCTATGGACGCTATTAAATTTCGTGCTCAAAGCTTGTTAAGTGATGCTAAATTGGGCCTTGAGTTATTATCATCAAAGCTTGGTAACTATGTCAGTCCAGCTGCTTGGCAGCAAACAAGCCATGCATGTATCTCTTCATGGGCTAAAATTTGCGAAGATATATTACCTGCAGCAGATGATAAAACCATACCTTCAGATGCACAGGTGATTGCCGCTGTAAATGCAAGTGTAGATGACAATGCCGTAGTGGTTGCTGCAGCAGGTAGTTTACCAGCAGAGCTTCATAAACATTGGCGCGCACAACAAGTGGGTGGTTACCACTTGGAGTATGGTTATTCGTGTATGGGCTACGAAATTTGTGGTGGTGTAGGCGCCAAATTAGCCTGTCCAGAGCGTGACGTGGTGGTGATGGTAGGTGATGGCTCTTACATGATGATGAACTCTGATATAGCCACTGCTGTGAGCATGGGTTTGCAGCTTACTATCGTAGTATTAGACAACGAAGGCTTTAGTTGTATTAACCGTTTGCAAATGGCCACAGGTGGCGCCAACTTTAATAACTTATTAAAAGATACCTATAATAAAGGACTGGCACAGATTGATTTCGCTGGCCACGCTCGGTCAATGGGTGCACATGCAGTGCATGTTGATGATATAGGTGGACTAAAACAAGCCGTACAAGAGGCGCGTAAACGCTTGGGTGTAAGTGTAGTAGTGATTGATACAGATCCGCTTATTAATTCACCAGGTGGGGCTTATTGGGAAGTAGAAGTGCCAGAAGTCTCTGCTCGTGAAGAGGTTGTGGATCAACACCAGCAGTGGACACAAAAGCGCATTGCGCACAGGGGCTACTAAACGATGTCAAAACTATTAATTAAACCCGCAGCTCAAAGCCAAGTGCATCAAGTGACGCCACAATCTGCGGGTTGGAGCTATGTAGGCTTTTCAGTACACGATTTGGCACAAGGGCAAACCCTAGAATGCCAACAACAAGGGCGAGAGCTATGTATCGTGATATTGACAGGCACAGCCAATATCACCGTGGGTGAACAAACCTGGCTTAAGGTAGGTGGGCGCACTAGTGTGTTTGTTGACCAACCGCCAGGAGCTGTTTATGTGCCAGCCAGTGAAATGGTGACAATAGAGGCCCAAGATGCAATCGAAGTGGCAGTGTGCAGTGCACCAGGGCAAGGTAAGCACGGCAGTAATGGTGAAGCACGATTAATAGACCCAAACACCATGTCACAAGAAGTAAGAGGGCAAACTACCAATACTAGATATGTGCGTAATATTTTGCCAGAAACCCAAGCTGCAGATAGCTTGTTAGTGGTTGAAGTGATCACTCCTTCTGGTCATTGGTCATCTTATCCGCCACATAAGCACGATAGGGACGCAAGCCCAGAAGAAACCTTATTAGAAGAAACTTATTATCATCGATTAAATCCGCCATCTGGCTATGCACACCAACGTGTATATACCGACGATCGTAGTTTAGATGAGACCCTCTCTGCGCAAGATAGGGATGTAGTGCTGGTGCCTAAAGGCTACCACCCAGTAGGGGTGCCACATGGTTATACAAGTTACTACTTAAATGTGATGGCCGGGCCTACAAGGCAATGGCACTTTTTTAATGATCCAGCACATGAATGGATGTTGGAAAAAAAATAGACAAGTGAGAGAAACGCTAATGAACTTAAAATTTGGAATGTCCCCCATTTCTTGGAGCAATGACGATTTGCCAGAATTAGGTGGAGAAACATCGTTAGAAACATGTTTACGTGAAACTCGCTTAGCTGGTTTCACAGGCACAGAAACAGGTGGTAAATTCCCCAAAGATGCTGCGAGTCTAAAAAAAGTGCTCAAAGAGCATGATTTGAAACTAGTGTCAGGTTGGTATTCTGGTCAGTTGTTAAGCATTAGTGCTGAGCAAGAAATTGAAAATATAAAGCCTCAGTTGGAGCTATTTCGCGACTTAGGTGCAGCTGTTTTGGTGTATGGAGAAACTTTTGAAACCGTACAAAATGTGCGTAATGCGCCTTTGTGTAACAAACCTACCTTACCCGAAGCCGATTTTGTAGCCTATGGCGAACGCCTTACCAAGGTAGCGCAGTATTGCGCCAGTGAAGGGGTGCCTTTGTCATTTCATCACCACATGGGTACCGGTGTTGAAACTGAACGCGAGCTAGACTTAGTAATGCAAAACACAGGTGATGCTGTGGGTTTATTGGTAGATACAGGACACTTAGTGTTTGGTGGTGGCGACTTATTTGGTGTGGTAGATCGTTATGGACACCGTATTAATCATGTACATACAAAAGATATTCGTCAAGACATTATGGCTGGTGTAGATCGCACTAAAGACTCATTTTTAGACTGTGTATTACGTGGCATATTCACTGTGCCAGGTGACGGTATGATTGATTATGGTCGTTTTATGCAAGCCTTAGCCGACAAAAATTATGAAGGTTGGGTGATCGTAGAAGCCGAGCAAGATCCAGCCAAAGCCAATCCATACGAATATGCATGTATGGGTTATAAAGCCTTACAAAAAGCTGCTTTAAATGCAGGCTACTCAATTGTTGATTAAGGAAAATACCATGGTAAAGCTAGCATTATTTGGTGCAGGGCGCATAGGAAAAATACATGGACGCAATGTGATGCTCCATCCAGATGCTAAGTTGGTGGCCTTATATGATCCATATCAACCTAATGCTGATGAGCTTAGCCAAGCTTTGGGTTGCGTGCAGATGACACCGCAAGAGATCTTTGCAGACCCATCCATTGATGGCATTTTGGTGTGCTCGGCCACAGACACCCATGCCGATTTAATAGAGCAAGCGGTGGCTTGTGGAAAACATGTGTTTTGTGAAAAACCCATCGACTTATCTTTGCCTCGCGTGCAACAAGTTGTGGATAAAGTTAAAGCGAGCAAAATCATATCTATGCTTGCGTTTAACCGCCGTTTTGATCCCAACTTTGCCTTGCTACAGCAGCGCATAGCGGCAGGTGAAGTGGGTGAGATAGAAATGGTGAGTGTTATATCAAAAGACCCTTCACCACCGCCTGTGGACTATATTAAGGTGTCTGGTGGATTGTTTCGTGACATGACCATCCATGATTTCGATATGGCGCGGTTTTTGTTAGGTGAAGAAGTGGTAGAGGTGTCTGCACAAGCCTCGTGTTTGGTAGATGGCGCTATTGGTGAAGCTGGAGACGTGGATACCGCCTTAGTAATGCTGCGCACAAAATCTGGTAAATTAGCCCAAATATCCAATAGCCGCAGGGCCAGCTTTGGCTATGACCAGCGTATTGAAGTGCATGGCAGCTTAGGCATGTTAACCGCAACCAATGTGAACGAGCATACCCTAACAAGCTACACCCAAGACGGGGTGAATAGTGCTAAGCCGTTACACTTTTTCTTAGAGCGCTATGAACACGCTTATCAATCTGAAATGGGTGGGTTTATATCTGCTATTAAAGGTGTTGATGTGGTGTTACCAAATATGGAGGATGGCTTGCAATCTTTGCGTTTGGCAGAAGCGGCTCTTTTATCGGTGGCGCAAAAGCGCACAGTGTTGTTGAGTGAAATAGACTAAGTTGCTAGATTGTAGCAGTAAGCGGCACACAGTGAGGTGAAAAATATGACCAGCATGAACGCCTTTGTGGCAAGCCTAGAGCCTAAAAACCAGCTTAAAGATTACCCCCATGCAGTGGATTTTCAACAGCAAATCCCTGTTTTTGATGGTGATCAATTACGTGGTTTAAATGCTCAAGATAAAGCCATAGTGAGCGCCCAGTGGGTGCACTGCTGGCAGCATGGCGCAGGCGTTTTCATCGTGCGCAAGCTCTTTGACCACATGCCCACAGTAGATGCTGCTACACAGGTTTTTTATGACTTAATGCATGAGCAAAACCAAACAGAGCATAACTTAGCAGATCACTTTGCTGCTTCAGGCGCTAATAGCCGTGTGTGGAATTGTTTAGAAAAAATGGCAGTGAATAATGCCGCAGCGTTTATTAGCTATTATAAAAACCCACTATTGGCTGATATATGCACGGCGTGGCTTGGGCCTGATTACCAAATTACCTCACAAGTGAATCTAGTGCATCCAGGAGGTGCGTCTCAGCAACCTCATCGTGATTATCATCTTGGATTCACTAATGATGAACAGGTGAAACGTTACCCACTGCATGTGCAAGTGATGTCGTCCATGCTCACCTTGCAAGGTGCTGTGGCCCATATTGATATGCCGGTGGAATCTGGCCCTACATTATTATTACCCTACTCCCAGCGTTATGAACAAGGCTATGGCTTGTATCGTAACCCTGAATTTAAAGCCTATTTTGCAGAACATGCAGTGCAGATACCTCTTAAAAAAGGCGATGGACTATTTTTTAATCCTGCGTTAATGCATGGTGCTGGCGCAAATATATCAAAAGATGTGCAGCGTATGGCAAACCTGTTGCAGATTTCTTCTGCCTTTGGCAAAGCGATGGAATCTATTGACCAGCAACGCATGCAGCTTGCTTGTTATGACGACCTAAGTAAAACCAAGCTGAGTAGTGATGAGTTATCAGCTATAGCCACAGCTTTAAGTGACAGTTATCCGTTTTCTAGTAACATGGATCGAGATGCGCCAGGGGCAAGCTTAAAGCCTTTAAGTGGGCGTGATATATTACTTGAGGCATTGGAGCAGCAGTGGCCGTTGCAGAAGCTAGAAGAGGCGCTAGCAGCACTGAGCTGGCGCAAAGCTTCTCATTAGCCATTTTAGTTTCTAGTCTCGTAGCAAATAACAGCTAAGCCTTTACATAGCCCAAAGGCAGTGCTGTGCTATCTAGTACCTTGCGCATAACAAACGCAGACTTCACACCGCTTACACCTTTAATTTTGGTGATTTTCCCTAACAGAATATCGTGGTATCGATCCATGTCAGGCACCACCACTTTAAGCTGATAGTCAGCTTCGTGCCCGGTGATTAAATAGCACTCCATCACCTCTGGTAGCTGCGACACAGCAAGTTCAAATTCATCAAAGCGTTCAGGAATATGTTTGTCCATAATAATATGCAATATTGCCGTGAGGTTAAGATTCACGGCTCTGTCATTGATACGCACCACACGATCACGAATCACCCCAGTGTCTTCTAGCTGTTTTACCCGCCTAGAGCAGGGTGCAGCTGTAAGGCCCACCCGCTCAGCTAATTCTTGGTTTGATAGGCTGCCGTTATCTTGTAGATTGCGTAATATAGCAAGGTCGAATCGGTCTAATGTGGTCATAGTGGTTGCTTAAATGAGTTTTTCGGCAAATAAATTTCGTATATTGATTTTTATGTTATGAATTATTGCTAATAATGTCAAATTTAAGCCAAAATAAATAAGCTATTGCGCGCGCTTGGATATACACTAGTTCAAATAAGTTAATTTGAGCTCCATTATGTTTGATCACACCTTTAACCACCTTAAATATCAGCCATTTCAAGCCACGCCTTTGCCAGATCGCACATGGCCAAGCAAATCGATAGAAAAAGCACCAATGTGGTGTAGTGTGGATTTACGTGATGGTAACCAGGCGTTGGTAAACCCGATGAACGGGCAACAAAAGCTACGTATGTTTGAGTTGTTGGTAAAGCTTGGGTTTAAGCAAATAGAGGTGGGTTTTCCGTCAGCCTCAGTGCCAGACTTTGATTTTGTACGTATGTTGATCGAAGAAGGTCGTGTGCCAGAAGATGTGACTCTGCAGGTGCTTACGCCGGCTCGTGAAGAGTTAATTAAAAAGACCTACGAAGCCTTGGATGGTGTTAAAAAAGCCATAGTGCACGTTTATAATTCCACCTCTACAGTGCAGCGTGAACAAGTGTTTGGCTTACCAGAAGCAGGTATTAAAGCCATTGCCGTACAAGGCGCCAAATGGGTGCAGCAATACGCAAATAACTATCCAGACACCCAATGGGGTTTTGAGTATTCACCAGAAAGCTTTACCGGCACAGAAATGGATTATGCTGTAGAAGTGTGTGACGCCGTTATTAAGCAATGGCTACCCAACAATGGTCGTGAATTGATTATTAACTTACCCTCTACTGTAGAGCTTTCTACGCCTAATTTGTTTGCCGATCAGATTGAATATTTTTGTCGCCATTTACAGCATCGTAAAGATGTGACCATCAGCTTGCATACACACAACGACCGAGGCTGTGCAGTAGCTGCGGCAGAGTTGGGTATTTTAGCTGGAGCTGATCGTGTGGAAGGCACTTTGATGGGCAACGGTGAGCGCACAGGTAATATGGACGTTATTACTATGGCCATGAACCTTTACTCTCAAGGTATGGACCCAATGCTAGACCTAGGCAATGTATTAGAAATTATTGAAGTGGTTGAAAGTTGTACTGAAATTGAAGTGTCGCCGCGCCATCCATGGGCTGGTGAGCTAGTTTACACCGCTTTTTCAGGCAGCCATCAAGACGCTATCCGTAAATCTGTGGCTTATCATAAAACCCATAATAAAACTCATTGGGACGTAGCATATCTACCCATAGACCCACGTGACATTGGCCGTGAATACGAAGCTGTAGTGCGTATTAATAGCCAAAGTGGTAAAGGTGGCGTGGCGCTAGTGCTAGAGCGAGATTACGGTATTGAACTACCTAAATGGATGCATCCGGCGGTAAGTACAGTAATACAAAAAGCCACAGAGGCATCAGGGGCTGAAGTGTCATCTAAACATATCAAAACCTTGTACCAAAACCATTTTGTAGATGTGCAAGCGTCATGGCAGTTACAAGATTATAGTATTCAGGCTCAAAGCACTAAGGACAATGGTCAAGAAATTAAAGCCAGCTTTACAGTAGGACAAACCTTATTGTCTGGCCATGGTGCAGGCGCTATAGAAGCCTTAAGTGATGCATTAAGTGTGCATTATGGGTGTGATTTAGAAGTAACGCAGTTTGACCAGCACGCACTTAGCAGTGGCACTGATGCGCAAGCATTAGCGTGTATGGAAGTGCGTGTGAATGGTGTGGTAATGCATGGCATAGCGCAAGCAGAAGACACCACAGCGGCAGCCTTGCAGGCAATGCTAACCGCCTTTAGCCGTCACATATAGAAGGCTAATCAACCAAAAGCGTGCTAGGCACTGTGTAAGGGCGTCCCAAAGGTAATTTGTGGGCGCTTTTTCCTTCAAGAGCCGCTAAAAAAGCAATCAGATCTTCAATCTCATGATCGTCTAACACCATTGGTTTTATATCAATGTGTGACTTTATGCGGGCCATCTCACGGGCGTCATCATGCACTAAAAAATCTATTTTGCTCAGCCATGGCACATCAGGCAAGTCTGCCTGTTTGGGAGCCCATTGTTGTAATGATTTTAAAGGTGATAGATGATGTTTTACAATGCCCTCAAGCGTGGCATAGGCTCCGTTGTGGCCATAAGGTGCAGTAAGGGTGACGTTTCTAAGGCTTGGAGTTCTAAAACGGTACGCATCTTCCAATAAATCAGTTTCACCCATTCTGCCAACATCCCGCGTGAAAGGGTCAAAACGCCTGGTGCGCCCGGGCCCAAATGGGGGCAGGGCTAGGGCATGAAAATCATGGTCGGTAAATAACGCACCCAAGTGGCAGGACGCGCAGTTGGCCTTATCATAAAATAGATCTAACCCACGTTTTTGTGACAAGCTTAATGCTTCTTCATTGCCGGCAATAAACTCATCAAATGGCGAGTCAAAGCTGCGCCATTCCATATTAATAAAAGCAGACAAAGCCTCCGCAATTTCCACCATAGTGACATCGTTGGCACTTTCTATATGATCAAACGCTCCCACGAAAAGCTCACCATATTCAGGTATGTTACGTATGCGCTTAGAGACAATAGGCCACACATTGTCAATGCGGTCATGAGTTGCGCCGGCAATTTGATTTTCTTTTGGATTGCCTGCCATTTCAAACTGTGAGGTAACCGGAAACATCGCTTGGGCTGCAAGCAAATTGGTTAAGCCTTTGGGTAACCATTCTTCTGCAGGAGAATTATAACCATTGCCATATAAGTCTGATTTTGAAAGCCTGCCATCATGAAACATGAATTCAAACTCTTTAGCGCCCAGATTCCATAACGCTTGAGCATTGCGTGGGATACGTTTTTTTATTTTATCCTCACCAATGCCAGGTGTTCTTTTAGTGCCAACACCATTGCCACCCTCACCAATGCCTAGGGATAAGCCATCTGCGCCACCAAAATTGTGATGATGGCAGGTGCCACATGATATGTTTTGGTTGCCCGATAAAACCTTATCATAAAATAATAACTGCCCAAGTTTGGCTTGCCTTTGATCAAAAGTGATGAAATCATCTAGGGTTAAAGGTTTGGGAAAATCTAGAGCATAAGATTGAGAAATTCCAAATGTTAACTGTACTATTATTAAAAGGGCGAACTTATGCGTAAATTTTTGTTGCTTGGGTTGATGCTGTTTTCTACCTCGTGTTTTGCAGAGATTGAGCACGCACGAGACCTTATGGAAAAGGGAAACTTTAAGCAGGCGATGACTGAGCTTTGGCCAGCTGCGCGCTCTGGTAATGCCGATGCTGAAGAGCTGATCGGGGTAATGTATGCCATGGGCCTGGGTGTGCCTAAAGACGATGAAAGAGCTTTTGAATGGTATTTGCGCTCGTCCATGAAGGGACATGCCGGGGCTCAAAGTGGTGTTGGCTGGTATTATGAAGTGGGCAGGGGTATTGAAAAACCCGATCTTGTAAGAGCCTATATGTGGTATGTACTTTCTGCGATCGGTGGCGATCCAGACGCGGCGATAAGCCAAGAAGAGGTGGTAAAAAAAATGACCTCGGCACAAATTGAAAAAGCTCATATATTAATTGACGATTATAGAGTTTGGCTTTATCCATTTAGATAAACTAAAAATGGACTTTATAAATATACATCAAATCTAAACATACAAAAACATCACAATAAATAAAGAGGGCCGTTCAATAGTGTGAACGGCCCTGACTTATTTTTTAATTTAAGTCTTTTGCATTGCCTGCAGCAATGCCTGCTTCTGCTTCAGACACCGCACTTGTTAAAGCGTTAAAGATTTTTGGACCACCGTTTACATTAGTTTGGAACCAATCATAAACTGGAGTCGCTGCTGCTTTAAATGCCGCTTTTTCAGCAGGGGTAGGCACATACAAATCGCCACCTTCAGCTACGAAATCTTCATAAGCTTTAATAGATTTACGCTTTGGTGAAGCAAATGTAGCCTGTTGCAAGGCAGCAAAACCATCTACCACAACTTGACGAAGCTCCATCGGCATAGACAAGAACTTTTCATTGTTCATCCACCAAAGAGCACCCATATAAGCATGGCCATCAAGGGTGACATACTTTAGGCCAGCATCAGGGAACTTCATGCCCATAATGTCTGTGATCCCGTTCTTAGAACCTTCAACCACACCTGTTTGGAATGATGTGAATAGTTCAGGCCAAGGGATAGGCGTAGGAGACGCGCCAAGGGCTTTCACTAGCTCTTGTGGCAAGTCGGCAACAACAGTACGGATCTTAAGGCCTGCCATGTCATCTGGATTTTGAACTCTGCGTTTGGTGTTTGCAAAGTTGCGCCATCCACCGGTATTACCAATGGTCATCAAGCGAATGGTATCACCAGAGTCTGCAAGGGCCATATCACGCATGGTGCGAGTAAAATCGCCAGACAACACATCTTCGGCAACTCGGTCATTAGACATAAGGTAAGGTAAATCTAGCACCTGTACATATGGGAATGCGCCTGCAGCACCGCCTGATGTTGAAATGTAAACATCAATTGAACCATCAGCTATGCCTTGTAGGCACTCAGCGCCTTTTGAGCAAAGCTGTGTGCCAATAAACAATTCAACAGCAATGTCACCGTTTGAAGCTGCTTCAACAAAGTTTTTGAAAACCACAAGGCCATCATAATCTTCATCATTTTCGTTAGAGTTTGCAGTGGCACGTATTGTATAGTCTGCAGCATTTGCAGTGGCTATACTACCTGCCATCAAACCAACCGTGAGCGCTGTGGCTCCCAAAGTTTTAATAAAATTATTCATATAAACTCCTCAGTAAATTGGGCTTATGCCCCTTTTTTTATTGTTGACGAAGGTTTTAAGTTCGTCAGTTTCTAGCCTTTTCCCTTCAACAGGTCCTTTGTTGAGGTTTACCATCGAAGTATAAGGAAAATGCGTAAACTCCTTTATTTGATTAGAAAAATAAGCCAGCAATTGGCCCCATCAAATCAACATCTTTTACAAACCCTAGCCACGATGGAATACCCAGTGAAATAATAGGGAAATAAGTGATCAGAAAAATAACAAAAATTTCTACTGCTAAAAAAGGCAATATGGCCTTTGATATTGTTTCCACCTTTACGCCTGAAACTGATGAGGCTACAAACAGCACCAAACCCATGGGAGGAGTGGCAAGCCCAACGGTTAAGTTAACCGACATAATCATAGCGAAATGAACGGGGTGAATACCTAAGTCAATAAAGATGGGCGCTAAAATGGGCCCTAATATAATGATGGCAGGGCCCGCATCCAAAAACATGCCCACAATAAACAATAAAAGGTTGATAAGTAGCAGCAGCAAAAGAGGGTTGTTGGTTAAAGCCAGTATGTATACGGCCAGGTCTTCTGCAATATGAGAAAGGCTAACTACGGTTTTAAAGGCCATGGCTGCGCCAACCAATAGTAAAACCACCGAAGAGGTGATGGCAGACTTGACCAGTATTGGCCCAAGATCTTTTAAATTGATTGAGCGTAAAATGATTAAACCAAGCAGTGCAGTGTAGGCAACAGCAAGTGCAGAGGCTTCGGTAGGAGTGGCTACACCACCTAAAATACCACCCAAAATGATCACGGGCGTGAGCAAAGGCAGCACTGCACGTTTGGCTACTATCCTAAACTCACTGGATACTAAGCGTCTTTGAATTTGAAATAAAACTTCTGTAACGATCAATGCACCAGCAAAATGAAATGATAGGTTGGTGGAGGAGCTGCCTAAGTCAACATTGAAAAGCTTAACCACTAATGGGTATAGAAGGCTTGCCACCATTAACCTAGCAATGATGCGGGCGGCAAAGTTTTCGGCAGTAGAAATGCTAACCCCTTCAATGACAAAACGTTTTGCCGGAGGAAACTCATACTTATTGGCCATGAGCCTAGTCACGATCATCAAGCCCAAGCCCACCAAAATGCCCGGAATGATACCACCGGCAAATAAAGCTGCCACTGAAACTTCCATCACATAAGCATAAATGATCATAATACCTGAAGGCGGGATTATGGGCCCAATCACTGACGATGCAGCGGTAATGGCTGCAGCAAACTTGCGAGTGTAACCTTGTTTTTCCATGGCAGGAATGAGCATAGAGCCAAGGGCAGACGTGTCTGCAACCGCTGAGCCAGACATCCCTGCAAACAGCATAGAAGAAAGGATGTTAACTTGTGCAAGCCCGCCTCTTACAGAACCTATAATGGTTTGAGAAAACGCAACCAAACGCTCGGTTATGCCTGCTTTGTTCATTAACTCACCAGCGAGCATGAAAAAAGGAATAGCCAGTAATACACCGTTGTCGATGCCGTTGAAAATATTGCGATACATAAGTGCAATATCGCGCTCTTGGCCGTTGAAATAGAGCATGAAGCCTGGCGCTGCAAGCATAGCAAAATAGACGGGTACGCCAATCATCAAAAATATAAGAAACAAGGGCAAAAACCAAGCTAGCATCAGGAGTTTGCCCCCATTTCAGAAGGGATTTTAGGAATAGGGAAGTGCTCATTGCCCCATATAATTCTGGCAAATTGACGCAGGATCAACTCTAAAGACACCATTAAAATAAGCGTGAGCAACACACTCATGGCTAAATAAATATAAGCTGTTCTAAACTGTATTTTGGTGCCTAAAAACTGGTTTATACCTGTGTCTTGTAGCAACCTGTTTAAACCGGATGAATCAAATAATAACGGCGCAGAAAAATGAGACCATGCATGCTGAAGCATGATGATAGACACAAAAGTACACAATAATAAAATCGCCAGTATTAAATAATTTTTAAGGCGGGCAGGTATGAAATCATGCAGCATATCAATAGAAACAAAGCCAGTGTAGCGATAGGCAGAAGGTGCAACTAGCGCCATCATCCAAATCATCAAACCTCTAGCGGCTTCTTCTGGCCATGGCAGGGCATTGTTAAGTACATACCTAAAAAATATTTGCGCCAAAATCACCAGCACCATCAGTCCAAGGGCAACATACCCAACAGTGCGCCCAAGCTTTAGCGCACGAGTATTAATCGCGTCTAAAACCGCTAGCACTGCACTGATACTTTTCACTAAGCTTGTCACGCTATGGTGTGCTTAAAAGTATGTAGCTTGTGGGTAAACTATTGTACAAATTTACCAAACTGGCCTCCAGCAAACATCAAAGGCTTGCCCTGGTTATGTGTGAACTGCTCTACTTTACCAATAATTATAGTGTGGTCACCGCCATCAAATATGGTTTGTATACTGCATTCAAACCTTGCTATGGCCTTGTGTAAAATGGGTAAATGATTACTGTCGAAATGCCATTCACCTTCTTCAAATGCGCTGGAGTCTTTGGCAAACTTTAATGCTAGATCAGCTTGGTCTTCTGCCAACACATGCACAGCAAAAAGGGCTGCAGTACAAAACAAATCTTTGTTGCCAGATTTGTTGGCTACAGACCATAAAATTAAAGCAGGGTCCAATGAAACAGATGCAAATGAATTGACAGTAATACCTACAGGGCTTTGGTTATCATGGGCTGTAATAACAGTAACCCCAGTGCCAAACTGTCCTAAAGCATTTCTAAATTCTTTTTGATTATCAATACTGGTTTTAACCATTGTTTCGTGCATCATATTAAGCTACTTCTTGGCCAAGGGAGGCGGTGTAAATCTCAAACCATGCTTGACGATCTAGGTTCACTTTAAATGCACTAGATAATGATTTAATACGACTTAGGTTGTTGGTGCCCATTACAGGTAAAACGTTGCATGGATGCTTTAATAGCCACGCAATAGCTACTGCGTCGGCAGTGGTGTTTTGCTCATTGGCAATGTGAGTGAGGCAGCTAAGAATAGCCTTGCTTTTGTCGTCGTCAGCACTAAACAATGAGCCACCACCAAGAGGAGACCAAGCCATAGGGCTAATTTTATTTTCTTGCAAAAAGGCAATGTCACCATTGGTTAAAGCGCTAGTTTCCACCACACTAAGCTCAATTTGGTTGGTGACCAATTTGTTACTCATGGCTGATTGCAGCAAGCTCCAATCATGGGGTTTGAAGTTTGAAACACCTACAGATCCTACTTTGCCAGACTTCACTAGATCATCTAATGCGCGTCCAGTGTCTTCATGATCCATTAAGGGGTCTGGGCGGTGCACTAATAAACAGTCAATATGCTCTATTTTCATTTGTGTTAAGGAGCACTCAACTGAATAATTAATATGCGCAGATGAAGTGTCATAATACTTCACCCGAGCGCTCTCATATCTGCCCACTGGTGCTACAATGTCGCACTTGGTGATGATCTCTACCTTATCTCGCAAATGTGAAGCAGCAGCAAAACACTTACCAAGTATTGCTTCAGCAGTATAGCCGCCGTAAATGTCTGCTTGGTCTATAGATGTGATACCTTGTTCTAAGCAGGCTTCTATTTTGGCTTGCACGGCAGCAGGGGAGGTGTCGCTATCATCCCCCAAACGCCACATACCGTATATAATTTGGCTTAACTCTAAATCTTTTGAGAGTGCTATGCGTTGCATTAACGTCTTTCTCCTATTCCTAGTGGTGTGTGTGGTGTAGAGGCCGGAACCCGACCCTGTATTTGGGGTAATGAACATGTTTCAAGGTGTGGAAGCACTTTATTGCCAAATATCTCACACTCATCAAGGTGTGGATAACCAGAAAATATAAAGGCTCGAATACCCATTTTTTTGTATTTTTCAATCTGAGTTAAAATCTGATCCGTAGAGCCTACTAATGCAGCACCGCAGCCTGAACGTGCACGTCCAACGCCGGTCCATAAATGAGGCTCTATATAGCCTTCTAAATCGGCTAGCTCACGGTTTTTGGATTGGTGTGACACCCCTAAAGAAGTGGCATCTAAGGCTCTTTCACGTATAACTTTGCCTTGCTCGTCATCTAGCTTGGACACTAAGTGGGCCGCATATTCTTTGGCTTCAGCTTCGGTGTCTCGCACGATCATATGCACACGAAGGCCATAATCTAATACCCTGCCATATTTTTGCGCACACTCATGGACTGCTTTCATACGCTGCGCCAGCACGTCTTGTTTTTCTGGCCACATCAGATACACATCACAATGCTCGCCACATAAATCTAATGCAGACGGTGAGTAACCCCCAAAATACAACAATGGGCCGCCATTTTGCTGGTAAGGTTTTGCAGGGCCAGCGGGCACATTTTCAAAGTTGTAAATTTGCCCTTTAATGTTGATTTCATCCTGAGTCCAGGCTTGCTTTAAAATCTCAACAACCTCACGCGAGCGTTGATAACGATAAGCACTTTCTTCTTTTTGGCCTGGAAAATCTGACGAAATAATATTAACTGTTAATCGGCCTTTCATCATGTGATCAAGGGTGGCAATGGTGCGCGCTAGCATAATAGGGTGCATTTCACCGCACCTTACGGCTGTCAACATGTTAATATTTTGCGTTAAAGCGGCATTGCCTGCCGCAAATGTTAGAGTGTCTTGCCCTACTTGATAAGAAGACGGGCATAAAATGTTTCTATAGCCAAGCTTGTCTGCTGTTTGGATAATTTTTGACGTGTTTTCCCATGAAGAGCGCAAGTCTCCTTCTGGCACTCCAAGGTGCTGATAGTCATCCGAACACAAAGGCGCAAACCATGCGATCTCTGCGGCATTGGTGTGTTGTGATCTTATTGGGACGATAGACAAGTTAGCTCTCTTCCATTGATTAATGAGGTGATATCAATTACTGTAACAATTGTGTATCAATATATCAACACCACATTAATCATTCATTTTTTCTAATATAGTAAGCGAAATATGACCAACGAATTATCAAAAAACCGCCTGCCATTACATGTTGAAATAAGTGAAATGCTAGCCCGTGAAATTCAGGCTGGTGTATTAGCCGACGGATCACGTTTGGCACCTGAGCGCGTGATGGCTGATGAGCTTGGGGTGGCTGTGGGTACCTTGCGCAAGGCATTGTTTGAGCTCACGCAAAAAGGCTTGTTGGAGCGCGTGCAAGGCTCTGGCAACTATGTGCGCAAACCTGAGCAATCCCAAAACGTGGACACCATATATAGTTTCTTTCGCTTAGAGCTAGTCAAAGGCGGGGGGCTGCCTACAGCGCAAGTGTTATCTGTTGAAAGGCTTAGTAAAGCTGACCATTTCCCATCGGATAGTGCGCAATTTGGTGATCAGCTAGGCTGCTCTGCCTATGGCTTTAGAATAAGAAGATTAAGGCGCCTAAACGCTATTGATAGCGCGATAGAAGAAATATGGATTGATGCGTCACAAGGCAGAAGCTTGAGCCTAGAAGATTTGTCAGACTCGTTATATTTGTATTATAGAGAAAATCTAAAATTTTGGATTACTAGTGTAGAAGACCAAGTGAGTGTGAATAAAATTCCAGCGTGGACACCCACCACATTTGCCCAAAGCTTAAGCGATAGCACAAGTGATGCAGCTGACGAACAAAAAATATGGGGATTTATTCAGCGCAAAAGCTATAGCCAAAAAAACGTGCTGGCTGAATATTCATTCACTTGGTTTAACCCTAAAGTAGCGCGTTATGTTGCGCGCATAAAATAATTTGAGAGCTTACCAGTAGAGGTATTTTGTGACAGTTTTAAACTACGCCATGATTGGCTGCGGCATGATGGGACAAGAGCATATCAAGAATATTAAATTACTTGAAAACACTCGCATTGCTGCCATTTTTGAACCCGATCACAGCATGAGAGCTGCCGCCAAACAACTGGCCCCAGAAGCACAATTTGAAACCTCTATAGAAGCCCTACTAGGGCGTAAAGACCTAGATTGTTTAGTGATTGTAAGCCCCAACTTTTTGCATGCCCAACAGCTAAAACTAATCGCCTGCCTTAACCCACTGCCTATATTGGTAGAAAAACCATTAATTACCCACCCAGATGACGCCAAGCTTATAAAAGAGCTTATACAAAACTACCCCCAACCTATTTGGGTGGCCATGGAATATCGCTATATGCCCCCTGTGGCTAAGCTAATTAGTGAAGCTAATTCACTAGCGGGTGGGGTGAAGCTGCTGACTATAAAAGAACATCGCTTCCCATTTTTAGCAAAAGTGAATGACTGGAACAGATTTAACGAAAACTCTGGCGGCACATTTGTGGAAAAATGTTGTCACTTTTTTGACCTAATGCGCCTGATACTAAAATCTGAACCCATACGTATTATGGCTTCTGCAGGGCAAACCAATAATCACCTAGATGAACAATATAACGGCCGCACTCCAGATATTTGGGACAACGGTTATGTAATAGTAGACTTTGCTTCGGGCTCACGGGCCATGCTAGAGCTTTGTATGTTTGCCGAAGGGGCTACCTATCAAGAAGAAATTTCGGCTGTGGGCGTGGAGTGCAAGGTAGAGTGCTTTGTGCCAGGCCCAAACCGCTTTTGGCCAGAGCATTTAGGGCAAGCGCCAACCCCCAAAGTGGTAGTGAGCCCAAGAGCACCCAAAGGCCCACAAACTTTAGAGATACCTGTGGATGCCACACTGCTGCAAGCTGGAGACCACAACGGCTCTACCTTTTACCAGCATCAAAAATTTCAGCAAGTGGTGCTGGGTAACCTGCAGCCAGAAGTAAGCCTAAACGATGGTTTAATCGCTGTGCAAATGGGCATGGCTGCGCAAGAATCTGCTTCACAATCTCGCATTATTCATTTTCCTACTAGTGAATAACGTGTAATCAGGAAGTGGAATAATGCCCACCAATAGAAAAGATATAAATAGAAGTGTCATCAAACTTATAAATCAGCCTATCTTTTTGTGTTAGACGACGAGATCATAAACTTGTAAGGTTATGCTTTAATTGCTCAGGTTTGCCTGTGTCTTTGCGAGGGCCGCCTTGCAGAATTTCCTTTTAAATATGGCAAAGTATTGTGTGCGCTTTTTATCTTTGTGCCTAAGCTTTTCATAGGCTGCCAATGTGGCTCTGGTTGGCCGCAGGCATTAGCGCACCAGAAAACTCAAGGTATGAATCTTCTGATTAAAATCTTCACAAGCCTTTTTAAAAAGGCTTGTGATGAGCACACTAGCTCTTTTTCTTCAGCTTTTTAGCCTTTGCTTTCTCAGCCTTAGCTTTGTCAGATTTAGACACCTTTGGCTTTTTAAGCTTCACCTTTTTCAATACCGCAGGCTCTTCTTTTTTAGGTGAAAAGCCTGGGAATACTTTACGCTCAATAGGGTTGCCAATATAGCGCTCTATGCGGCCTAGGTTTGGCCAGTCCATCGCATCTACTATAGACCACACGCTGCCTGCTTCGCCGTCACGGCCTGTGCGGCCTGCACGGTGAACATAGCTGTCTGCCTTTTCTGGCATGTGCACGTTTATTACATGGCTTAGGCCGGGTAGGTCCACACCACGTGCCATCACGTCGGTAGCAATCAGCACTTTAGTGCGGCCACGGCGCATGTCTTTAATCTGTTGGTTACGGTCACTTTGGCGCAAGTCGCCGTGCAGCCCTGTGCACTGAATGCCAAGGGTGCGCACCACTTTAAGCCATGTGTCTACTTGCTTTTTACTGTTTACAAACACGATGGCTTGCTTTACTTCTGGTAGGCGTAGCAGGGCTTTAAGTAAGTGCTCTTTGTGTAGTTCGTTGTCTGCTTGGTAAACCGCTTGGCTTATCTTTTTAGCCACATGGCGCGGTGCTTCCACAGCCACTTGCACGGCATTATCAGAAAGCAGGTCATGGGCAAAGGCTTGCACCTTGTCGCCTTCTAGCGTGGCAGAAAACATAGAAGTTTGGCGTTCTAAAGGCAACATATCCGAAATTTGATGAATGGCCTGAATAAAGCCCAAGTCCAACATGCGATCCGCTTCGTCTATTACAAACACAGTCACTAGAGATAAATCCAGCGCCATGTGTTCTTCAATTTCTAGCAAACGCCCAGGTGTCGCTACCAGCACATCGATGGTTTGGGCCACCATGGCTTTTTGCATGCCAAAAGGCACGCCGCCCACAATAAGGCAGCACTTTAAATGGTTATTGGCTACCAGTTGCTCTATTTGGTCATAGGTTTGGCGAGCCAGTTCGCGGGTTGGGCTAAGTATAAGCACCTTTGGCGTGCCGGCTTCTTGTCTTGGCGTGTCTAAAATATGTTGTAATGCGGGCAACACAAAAGCCAGGGTTTTACCTGTGCCAGTGGGGGCCGAAGCTAATACATTAGAGCCTTCCAACAAAGGTGGAATAGCTTGTTGTTGAATAGCAGTAGGCTGGGTAAATTCATGTTCTGAAAGGGCAAGAAGTAGCTCTTCATCAAGCATTAAGTCGACAAAAGACACGGCGGCATAACTCATTAAATATTCGAGGCCATAGGATACCGTATTTTGCTCATAATAGATTCAGCTATATGCGCTCATCCTTGTGCTTATGCGACTAGTGCAACAATAGACAGCTTGGGTGGTTAAAAGCAGGTGCGCCATGGCGATAATGAAATTTGGTACAGGCGCTTTCGTGTAACTATGATGTCGTTTTCAGATATGCGACAATTTCTAGCACTGGGATACTGGCACCATTACTAGGATGCTATAGTAGAGCATATTTTAAGTGGCTATCTTAAGTGCCTGTTTTGGGTGTAAACCCTTTTAAATATTGGCATGTCACCCTAAAGTGTTTTATAAAAAGCACCGTTACACTACACCTTGAACTTAAGTTAAACAGAGAACAAAATGTCTGCTGATTCTACCAAAGACAATGTGGTGCGTTTGCACCCAGGCGCCGGCCGCAATAAATCCCGTATTCACTTGCGTGGACGCCAGGTTAATTTAGACACCTTAGGCCACTTGCGTGAGCTTATGGGCGACCAGCCTATTAAACGTGACATGCTGGTTGAATACTTGCACTTAATTCAAGACGATGTTGGCTACCTTCCAGCAGCACACCTTGCCGCTTTAGCCCATGAAATGAATATCCCCATGGCAGAAGTGTATGAATGTGCCTCTTTTTACGCACACTTTGACATTATTAAAGAAGACGAAGCGCCACCAGCAGCAGTCACCGTGCGTGTGTGCGACAGCTTAAGCTGTCAGCTTGCAGGCGCGCAGCAGTTTAAAGCTGCATTAGAAGCAGGAACAGACCCAAGCCAAGTGCGCATTCTTAACGCGCCATGCATGGGCCGTTGTGACACTGCACCAGTAGCCGAAGTAGGCCACTATCATGTAGACAACGCCAATGTAGCCAAAGTAGTGGCAGCAATAGAAGCAGAGCACTTCCATCCACATATTCCAGATTACATGGCTTTTGAGGCCTATGTAGCTGATGACGGTTACACCTTATTAAAAAAATGTTTAGCCGGAGATTACTCTTGGGAAGACATTCAAAAAGTGTTGGCAGATGCCAACCTTAAAGGCCTAGGCGGGGCAGGTTTCCCCACCCACATGAAGTGGAAGTTTGTACGCCAAGAGCCCAAGCCTCGCTACCTAGCCATTAATGGCGACGAAGGCGAGCCTGGCACCTTTAAAGACCGCTTGTATTTAGAAACAGACCCACATCGCTTTATCGAGGGCGCTTTAATCAGCGCTTGGGCTGTAGAAGCAGATGCTGCCTATATTTATTTGCGTGACGAATACCCAGCAGCCCGTGAAATTTTACTTGAAGAAATTGCCAAAGTAGAAGCAGCAGGCCTAGCACCACAAGGTTTTATACACCTACGCCGTGGCGCAGGCGCTTATATTTGTGGTGAAGAATCAGCCATGATTGAATCTTTAGAAGGCAAGCCTGGCTTGCCTCGCCATCGTCCGCCTTTTGTAGCGCAGGTAGGTTTGTTTAACCGCCCTACATTAGTGAACAACATTGAAACGGTATTTTGGATACGCACCTTAATGGACAAAGGCGCGGATTGGTTCTCTAGCCAAGGCCGCAATGGCTCACAAGGTTTGCGTAGCTTTTCAGTTTCTGGCCGCGTGAATAACCCCGGGGTTAAGTTGGCACCAGCAGGTATCACCATGCAAGAGCTTATGGATGAATACTGCGGCGGCATAGCCGATGGCCATGAGTTTAAAGGCTACCTTCCAGGGGGTGCGTCAGGTGGCATATTGCCAGCAGGTATCGCAGATATTCCCTTAGATTTTGGCACGCTTCAGCCTTATGGCTGTTTTATTGGTTCTGCTGCTGTAGTGGTATTGTCAGACCAAGACAACATGCGTGATGTAGTGGTGAACTTGCTTAAGTTTTTTGAAGACGAAAGTTGTGGCCAGTGCACCCCGTGTCGAGTGGGCACTGAAAAAATGGTGAAGCTGTTGCAACGCCCAGATTGGGACCAAGCTCTAATGGCCCAGCTAAGCCAAGCCATGTGCGACGCTTCTATTTGTGGTTTAGGCCAAGCCGCCTCAAACCCTATCACTACCGTATTTAAATACTTTGACGCTGATTTGATCGCCACCGATCTGTCTGCCAGTGTGGGAGACTTATCATGAGCCAAGATATTATCAATTTCACCCTAGACGGTGAAAAAGTAACTGCCAAAGCAGGCGAGAGCATTTGGCAAGTGGCCAAGCGTATGGGTGAAACCATTCCCCATCTTTGCTACAAGCCAGAGCCAGGCTATCGTGCAGACGGCAACTGCCGCGTGTGTATGGTAGAAATAGAAGGCGAGCGCGTATTAGCGGCTTCTTGCTTGCGCTCACCTAGTGAAGGCATGGTAGTGACTAGTGCCACATCTGATCGTGCCCAAGTGTCACGTAAAATGGTGTTGGAGCTTTTAGCTACCGACCAGCCAGCACGTGAAGAATCTCCAGATAAAAGCTCACACTTTTGGGCCATGGCCGATTTATTGGCGGTAGATGCTACACAAGCACGCTTTGAAACCACCATTAAGCCTTGTGCAGACAACAGCAGTAAGGCTATGCGGGTTAATTTGCAGTCATGTATCAACTGCAATTTATGTGTAATGGCTTGCCGTGAAGTGCAAGTAAATGACGTGATTGGCATGGCTAATCGGGGCTCAGACTCTAAAGTAGTATTCGATTTTGACGACCCTATGGGTGACTCTACCTGTGTAAACTGTGGTGAGTGTGTGCAAGCATGCCCCACGGGTGCCTTAATGCCATCTTCGGTAACTAGTGAAGAAGGCATCGGTGACAGTGCAGACTTTGACCGCAAAGTAGACAGTGTGTGTCAGTATTGTGGTGTAGGTTGCCAGCTCACTTACCATGTGAAAGACGAGCGCATTGTTTATGTGGAAGGCCGCGATGGCCCAGCCAACCAAAGCCGTTTGTGTGTAAAGGGTCGCTTTGGCTCAGACTATATCCATCATGGTGATCGTATCACCAAGCCATTGATTCGCCTTGAAGGGGCACAAAAAGGCATTCATAACGACTTTGACCCTGCCAAACCGCTCACTCACTTTCGTGAAGCAAGCTGGGAAGAGGCGCTAGATTTTGCGGCCAATGGCCTTACTAAAATAAGAGATCATCAAGGTAAAAAAGCCCTTGCAGGTTTTGGAAGTGCCAAAGGTTCAAACGAAGAAGCTTATTTATTTCAAAAGCTAGTACGCACAGGCTTTGGTAGTAACAACGTAGACCATTGCACCCGCTTATGCCATGCCTCCTCTGTAATGGCGTTGCTGGAAGGTTTGGGGTCAGGTGCAGTATCGGCTTCGTTTATGCAAGCCAAGCACGCAGACGTCGTAGTGATTACCGGGGCCAACCCCACCAATAACCACCCCGTAGCAGCCACTTTCTTTAAGCAAGCGGCAAAAAATGGCACTAAAATTGTAGTGCTAGACCCTCGTGGCCTAGCCATGAAAAAATACGCCAGCCACATGATTCAGTTTAAGCCAGGTAGCGATGTAAGCTTCTGGAATGCCATCATGAACGTGATTGTTACAGAAGAGCTCTACAACCAAACCTACATCGATAAAATGACCACAGGCTTTGACATAGTTAAAGAGCATGTAAAACGTTACACCCCTGAAGCCATGTCGCTTATTTGTGGTGTGGATGCAAACCTTATTCGTGAAGTGGCTCGTTTATATGCCACAGCTAATAACGCCATGATCTTCTGGGGCATGGGTGTGTCACAACACGTCCACGGCACAGATAACTGTCGCGCTATGATCTCTGTGGCTTTAATGACAGGCCAAATTGGCCGTGAAGGTTCAGGCTTGCACCCACTACGTGGACAAAATAACGTGCAAGGTGCATCTGATGCAGGGCTTATCCCCATGATGTATCCAGATTACAAGAGTGTGAATGTTGATAACGTTAAAGCCATGTTTGAAGACTTATGGGGCACTCAGCTTTCAGATGAGCCAGGCCTTACGGTAGTAGAAACCATGAACGCCATTCACGAAGGCACGGTAACGGGAATGTACGTGGAAGGTGAAAACCCCGCCATGTCAGACCCAGATCTACACCACGCTCGTGGCGCTTTAGCTAAGCTTGAGCATTTGGTGGTGCAAGACCTATACGTCACAGAAACGGCCATGTATGCCGATGTTGTTCTGCCTGCCTCTGCATGGCCAGAGAAAGACGGCACAGCTTCAAACACCAACCGCACCGTGCAAATGGGTAGGCAAGCAGTAAAGCCACCTGGCGATGCACGTCAAGACTGGTGGATCATTCAAGAGCTAGCCAACCGCATGGGCCTCAACTGGACCTACACCCATCCAAAGGATGTGTTTGCCGAAATGAAGCTAGCCATGCCAAGCTTAAATAACCTGTCTTGGGAGCGCCTAGAAAAGGAGCACTCGGTTACTTATCCTTGCCCAGCGCAAGATCACCCAGGTAATGATATTGTATTTATAGACAGCTTCCCTATAGAAGGTGGTCGAGGCAAATTTGTAGCTGCAGATATTGTAGAGCCAGATGAGCGTCCAGATGATGAATACCCCGTTATTCTCACTACCGGCCGCCAGCTAGAGCATTGGCACACAGGCTCCATGACTCGCCGTTCAAAAGTGCTTGATGCACTAGAGCCAGAAGCAGTGGCTACACTTAGCCGTGAAGAGCTGGCTAAAATTGGCGCCAAAGCAGGTGACATGATCCGTGTGTCTACTCGCCGCGGTAGTATCGATATCATGGCTCGTGAAGACGTCGACGTACCATCAGGGGTTATATTCATTCCCTTCTGCTACGTAGAAGCTTCTGCCAATATGCTCACCAACGCAGCACTAGACCCAGTGGGTAAAATCCCTGAGTTCAAGTTTTGTGCCTCGCGTATTGAGCGCGTTGTATAGTATTTAGAGTATTTTGTTTGGGTCAAAAAGGTCAGCTTATGCTGGCCTTTTTTATGGATCTTGTATTATTCATTATTTATTATAATATGCATTTGTATAATTATAATATACAATGAGTGATCGTTTTTAATGATCTATAAAAGGTAATCTGTATGTTAAAGCCTACTACGCAGGCAGGGTTTAAGTTGGCGGGCCAACGCATGGGCCTGCGGTTACGTAAGGTGCGTCAACAACAAGGCAAATCCTTGGAAGCGCTCGCTGCAAAAGTAGGAGTTAATAAGCTCACACTAGGCAACATTGAACGGGGTGAGGGTAACCCTACCTTGTCGGTCATTTGGAAAATCGCCAATGGTTTAGGTGTGCCTTTTTCTAGTCTACTTAGTCATGATACCCCACCCCAAGTGAGCCGGTTTACCCAGCAAGCAGATATTAGCAGCCCTGACGGAAACTTTTTGGCTCACGCTATGCTTGATATGCAAGAACAATGCACTTTTGATGTGCAAATAGCTCGTGTAGAAGCAGGAAACCACTATCAATCAGAAGCCCATGCAGAAGGCGTAATTGAGTTAGTGTGTTTGATTCAGGGTGAACTAGAAGTAAACGTTGACGGTGACAGCTATGTGCTTCAGCCACTAGATTGTTTGCGTTTTTGTGCAGACCAAAGCCACAGTTACTTCAACCCAGGACAAAGTGAGGCAATATTTCATTGCATTATTGCGTACCGCCAACTTAGTAACGATAAAGCTCACAATTACTAAACCCATTTATTTAAGATGAAACCTATGACTAATTCTGTATTAACTTTAAATGCTCGTTTGCAAAAGCAGCTTGAGGCATTGCATGAACAGGGCTTGTTCAAACATGAGCTTGCACTCACCTCACCCCAACAAGCCTGCATCACTGACGAAAAAGGGCGCAGTGCAATTAACTTGTGTGCTAATAATTATTTAGGCTTAGCCAATCACCCAGACTTAGTTGAGGCTGCCAAGCTAGCTTTAGATTGTCATGGGTTTGGTATGGCCTCTGTGCGTTTTATTTGTGGCACACAAACCCTACATCAACAATTAGAGCAGCGCATAGCAGAGTTTTTAGGCTTTGAAGATGCCATTCTTTATTCTTCTTGTTTCGATGCTAATACAGGCTTATTTGAGACTCTTTTGGATGCACAGGATGCCATCATCAGTGACAGCCTCAACCACGCTAGCATTATTGACGGGGTGAGATTGTGCAAGGCGCAACGTTTGCGCTATACCAATAACGATATGCAATCTTTAGAGCAACAGCTACAGGCCTGCGCCGGCGCACGCACGCGTTTGGTGGTGACAGATGGAGTGTTTTCCATGGACGGTAGCTTGGCTAATTTAGCAGCCATATGTGATTTAGCCCAACGCTATGATGCCTTGGTGATGGTTGATGATTCTCATGCGGTAGGAATCGTGGGTGGGCGTGGTAGAGGCACCCATGAACATTGTGAGGTTATGGGGCGAGTGAGCATTATGACTGGCACTTTTGGTAAGGCTTTGGGCGGTGCTTCTGGTGGTTACGTAGTGGCTAGTAAAGCCGTGGTGGCTTGGTTAAAACAGCGATCAAGACCTTATCTTTTTTCTAATTCGTTAGCCCCTGCCATTTGCGCAGCTACTCTAAAAGCTATAGAGCTAGTGACTAAAGAACCCGAGTTGAGGCAGCAACTGTGGCAAAACTCAAACTATTTCCGTGAAAGTATGAAAGGCCTAGGTTTTAACTTGCTAGGTGCAGATCATGCCATTATTCCAGTGCTATTAGGCGATGCAGTGTTAGCAGCAGAATTTGCCAAACGTATGCAAGCTCTGGGTATATATGTAGTGAGTTTTAGTTTTCCAGTGGTACCACAAGGCCAAGCGCGCATCCGCACTCAAATGTCAGCTGCTTTGAGTCGTTCACAAATCGATCAAGCCATACAAACGTTTGCTCAAGTAGGCCGCGATTTAGGAGTCATTCAATGACCACCAATAAGCTAGAAAAAAGTGGTGCTATGCCTGCTTTAGTAAAACAGTATGACCGACCTGGTTTATGGTTAATGGATATGCCCATACCGAGTATGGGAGATCACGATGTGATGATTAAAATAAGCCACACAGCAATTTGTGGCACTGATATGCACATTTACAACTGGGACGACTGGGCGCAAGCCACTATTCCACTGGGCATGGTAGTAGGTCATGAATTTGTAGGGCATATTGTGGCTATGGGTAACCAAGTCAAGGCACATCATATTGGCCAAAGAGTTTCAGGAGAAGGCCATATTACCTGTGGTCATTGTAGAAATTGCCGTGCTGGTCGTCGTCACTTATGCATCCTAACAGTGGGAGTTGGGGTAAATCGAGCAGGTGCTTTTGCTAAGTACCTAAGCTTACCTGTGGACAATGTTTTTGTAGTGCCTGATAACATTGACGACCAACATGCATCCATCTTTGACCCGTTAGGCAATGCAGTGCATACGGCGCTTAGTTTTGATCTTGTAGGTGAAGATGTGCTCATTACTGGTGCTGGCCCCATTGGCCTAATGGCTGCTGCAATTGCCCGCCATGTGGGTGCGCGCCAAGTGGTAGTGACTGATATTAATCCCCACCGTTTAAAGTTAGCGCAATCGATGGGCGCAACTAGAAGCGTTAATGTGGCACATGAAGATATGGCCAAAGTTATGACTGAGCTTAATATACAAGAGGGGTTTGACGTGGGTTTGGAAATGTCTGGCGTAGAATCTGCTTTTAAGCAAATGGTAAAGCACATGAATCATGGTGGTAAAATAGCCATGTTAGGCATTTTAAATGGCGAAGTTGCTATTGATTGGGGGCAAGTTATCTTTAAAAGTCTCACTATTAAGGGGGTCTATGGTCGAGAAATGTACGAAACCTGGTACAAGGCTGCAGCTATGTTGCAATCAGGCCTTAATATAGCGCCCATTCTCACCCATCAGTTTAATATTAAAGACTTTGAACAGGGCTTTGCATCCATGGCAGCAGGCACTAGTGGCAAGGTTGTGTTGAACTGGGATTAGATTTGAACATCGCGTATTCAGCGCATTGTTTAGGCTTGGGCCACTAGACAAAAAAAGCCCCTGCAGCGCAGGCTACAGGGGCTTTTTTAATGTTTAAACTGCGTTAGGCAGATTAAGGCTAGAGCTTAATGCTTAAAAAGACTTACCGATCGCAAAGCTAACAGAAGTTAGGCTAGAGGCGTCAATTTTTTGAGTGTATTTTGAATTTTTGAGAGTAGCCGACCCAACATGGGTGTAGTTGGCAGCTAAATCACCAAACCAGCCTTGATCAAATTCAAAGCGGTTACCCAAGGTTGCCTGTACACTGGTGGATGAGCCACTGATACCTGATATTTTGGTGGTGGTATTTCCAAGGCCAAGCCCCACATAGGGATTATAAATGGCTGTATTCTCTACGTCTAGTTGGTAAATGGCCTTGACTATAATGGATTCAAATACCAAATCATCACTAGGGGTACTCTTTAAAGCGCCTCCAGCTTTTTGGTAGCTTAATTCCACAGCCAAACCATCATCTAAATTAAAACCAAAGGTGACTTCAGGCATTATGCCAGACTTAGCAAGTATTTTTGAGGAATCAGAAGGCTTAACAGATGGGCTCAAGCTTAGGTTAGCACCTAGTTTTGCATAGTATTTATCTTGTTCTTGTGCGTGGGCGGTGTGGGCAGTTGCCATAAGTGCAACACTTACAGCCACGATATAAGGCGTTTTTAGCATAAAATTGCTCCAGTATGTAATTGAGTATTGGGTGGTTAATTAGGCTGATGAAATCTACTTGATCTATACAGATAATTTGTTAATAACGTAAAAGTACATTATTTCCCCATTATAGCTTATATTAGTATATTTATACAAAACATAAGTTATCTTTTTATTAATGCTTAATATTTTAAAAAAAAGGGTGTTCATTTAAGATTCGTGCAGGGGCATAACTATTGAGCAGGCTAAGCTCTGGTTCTTATTTGTACATTCATGCACAATAGACTTTTAATTCATCAAGTTAGTTTTTAATATGCCAATTTGGGTTGATGCCGATGCCTGCCCAGGCGTCATAAAAGAGATCTTATTTCGCGCCGCAGAGCGTGCGCAAATACCCACCACCTTAGTGGCTAATCAATACATTGCTACACCTGCGTCTAAAGTGATTAGCATGGTGCAGGTAGGCTCTGGTTTTGATGTGGCAGATAATGAAATAGTAAAACGTGTGGTGGCAGGTGACTTAGTGATTACCTCCGACATCCCCTTGGCGGCAGAAGTGGTAGAAAAGGGGGCACAAGCCCTTAGTCACCGTGGTGAGGCCTATACCAAAGAAACCATACGCCAAAGGCTAAGCATGCGTGATTTTATGGAAAATTTACGCAACAGTGGCGTGCAAACAGGTGGGCAGGCAGCTATGAACCATACCGACAGACAAACCTTTGCTAATAAGCTAGACCGGTGGATAGCCAAACAAAATAAACAGGCCAACCCATGAAAATTGCAGACCTTTCTGGTTACCTCATATACCCAAACACGCAAGATGACAATCTTACTAGCCACGTTACAGGCACAGACCACACCGGTTCCCAAGTAGAAGTGGATGTAGTTACAGAACGTGGCCTTACGGTGTATTTAAATAAACAAGAGATTGTTACCTTAATGACACTAGGTGATCATCCAGAGTATTTGTCTTTGGGTTTTTTGCTCAACCAAAACATGCTTCGCCCTGATGATGTAGTCACAGGGGTTGATTACGATGAAGAGCTAGAAGTAGCAATAGTGCGCACTCAAAGAGAAACCAACTACGAAGACAAGCTAAAAAAGAAGGTACGCACCTCTGGCTGTGCCCAAGGTACCGTGTTTGGCGATATTATGGAAAAGTTTGATACTATTAATCTTGCCAAAAATACACAGATTCGCACCAGTTGGTTATATCAGTTGTCTCGTATTATCAATACCACCCCTAGCATTTACCAAAAAGCGGGTGCCATTCACGGCTGTGTATTGTGTCACCAAGCCCAGCCTTTGGTGTATATGGAAGATGTAGGGCGTCATAATGCCATTGATAAAATTGCAGGTTACATGTTTAAACACAACATTAGCCCAGAAGATAAATGTTTTTATACTACCGGCAGGCTTACCTCTGAGATGGTGATTAAAACGGTGCAAATGCGTATTCCTATCTTAATTTCGCGCTCTGGTTTTACCGCTTGGGGCGTTGATTTAGCTCAAAAAGCAGGTTTAACCCTAATAGGTAGAGCAAAGGGGCGTAAATTTGTGGCCTTGGCAGGGTATGAAAGACTCATTTATGACATTGACGTTAATGAAGTTAATGATGAACCTAAAGGCGTAGGCCGTAAAAATGCAGATTGAAGCTAACCAAATAGTAGGTGTTATTTTAGCCGGTGGTTTGGCGCGGCGCATGGGTGGTGGTGACAAATCGCTGCTGCGCATTGGGGGGCGTAAAATTTTAGACTATGTTGTAGAGTCTTCTTGTGCTCAGTTAAATACGGTCATCATTAATGCCAATGGAGACCCAAAACGTTTTGCAGCATTTGATTTGCCAGTACAAGCTGATATTGTGCCAGACTTTGCAGGCCCATTAGCTGGTGTAGTGTCTGCCATGGCTTGGGTAAAGCAAAATCAACCCAATGTCACACACATCATTACTATGGCCGCAGATACCCCATTTTTTCCAAAAGATTATGTGACTCGCATGGTAGATATGATGCAGTTTCAGGAAAAACGTTTGGCCTGTGCAAGTTACCAAGGCCGCACTCAGCCAGTGTTTGGCTTATGGCCTATCGATTTATTTGATGATTTGTATAAAGCCTTGGTAGAAGATGATTTACGCAAAGTAGACCGTTTTACTGCACCCTATGGTGTGGCCGATGTGCCCTTTGATGAGTTAGCTGCTAATCCATTTTTCAATGTTAATACTCCCCAAGATATCGCCTTGGGTGAGCAGCAGTTGGAAGCAACAAATACGCTACTTACCCATGATTAGTTTGCTAGACAATCTCACCGCCCGTGAGCGAATAGACTCAATTCATCACCTTATGCGAGAGCGCATTTGCTTGTTGGAATATCTCCCGTTATCAGTGCTTAGAGAGTCTCAACTAGCGCAAGAATTTGGCTGTAGTCGCACGCCAGTGCGTGAAGCTATAAAACGGCTAGAGTTTGAAGGTTTAGTCACCAGTAAAAATGGTGTAGGCACTATAGTGACAGAAGCGAATTTTGAGTTGCTAGAAGATGTGTATGAAATGCGACTTAAAATAGCTGAGCTCATTGGGAGTATGGGCGTACGGGTTTTACCCATGGCCTTAGTGGATGACCTACAAGCTTTATTAGTGCAGGCCAAATGTTTGTCACCTGATGCAATTGAAGTGCTAGCGCTAGCACGCATAAACCATCAGTTACATGGGCTTGTTTGTCAGGTCATAGGTAACTCGGCTTTAAGGCAGCTCTATGATTTGTATTATTACCAAACGAGTCGCGTTTGGTATCAAAAAATGCCTCAATTTTGGGCCAGTGAGGTGGTGGCTTTAGTTGATGAACTCAAAGACCTTATTGACACCGCACAACGCCAAGATGTGGTTGCGTTGGGTTACATTAAACGCAATTATATTGCCCGTATTATTGACCTACTAAAGCATTAAATTTTAGCTGTGTACAGCATTAGAATATCGGGTTACACTCAGGTTTTTGCCAGAGAAGTTGCCATGTTAGCACAAGCCAAAGCACGCACCATTGCACTGCAATCGCAGATGCAAACTCAAAATATTCCGTTTGCCTTATTTACTGATGAAAGCTCTATTGCCTATTTAGCTGGCTTTTGGGGCTACCTTGGCATTGAGTTTGGCCGCCCCACCATGTTGGTAGTGCCTGCGGTAGGTGCCCCCACGGTGATCACTCCATTAATGGAGTCTGAAATGGTAGGCGCCATGACCTGGGTGGAAGACATAAGAGTATGGGAAGATTTTGGTAGTAATAGCTGGCAAGCCGCTTTGGCCAAAATTTTAGGCGCTATATTAGGTCCAAGGCCTGAGTCTATTTGGCTAGAGCTGTCTACTGTGCCTGCTATAGTGCGCAATTATTTAGACCAAGATTTTGCTGCCGTGCCTTTATGTGATATTGCCCCTGTATTAGGCAAACAACGCATTATTAAGTCTGCCTTAGAAATAGAAATTATGAGCCAAACAGGCATTATTGCAGGCGCCATGATGCAAGCTGCTCATGAATCTTTGGCAGAAGGTGTGCCTGAATATGAATCGGCTTTGGCAGTGATTAATGCAGGCACCAAAAAAGCAGCAGGCTTTCTTACCGACACAGGTTGGGATCAGTTTGTATCCCCTATGATCCATAATTTACAAATTTTACAAAGTGGTAGTGACACCTCTATGGTGCATCGGCGCGCTAGTGTTCGCACCTATAAAAGGGCAGACCCTGTGTACTTTTGTTTTTGTAATATGGCCCAGTTTAAGCAATATAAATTGGGCTTTGATCGTATGTTTCACATTGGTGAAGTCACCGACCAAGCAGCGCAAGTTCAACTGGCAGCCATAGAGGCACAGCAAGCCGCTATTGCGGCCATAAAGCCAGGCGTGAGTGCGCAGCAAGTGGCTGCAGCAGCCAATGCGGTGTATCAAAAGCGCGGCTATGAAACAGGCTATCGCACAGGCCGCTCTATTGGCGTAGCTTATTTAGAAGCGCCAGAGCTTAAGCATGGTGACAAAACTATTTTACAAGCGGGCATGACCTTTGCAGTAGATGGTGGTATTTCTATTGATGGTGAAACTGCAGGGCGCATCGGTGACTCTATTGTAGTAACGCAAACGGGCTGTGAATACCTTACCCAATACCCACGTCAGTTGCTTGTAACTAACAGCTAATGGCTAATACAACGCTTATTATTGCAGTAGCTCAAGTAGATGCTGCTCGATCTTATGGGTCTGCACGGTTGCAATGGCTAGAGCAGCAGCTACAGTTGGCCAAAAGCCAAGGTGTGGAGCTTTTGGTTTTGCCTGAATTGTTTACTAGTGGTTACCACACTGGGCAGTTAGTAGAGCAGCTTGCAGAAACGGCAGATGGCCCTACTGCAACAGCCATTATAGCCTTAGCTAAAAGGTATCAAATAGCCATTCACTATGGCTTTGCGCAGCGACAAGGCAATGTTCTTTATAATGCGGCCCAATGCATAGGCCCCCAAGGTGAAGTGCTAGGTCATTATAGAAAGCGCCTATTACCTCCAGGTTTTGAAGCAACTTACTTTACCAAAGGTGAGCATGATGGCTTATTTAGTTGGCGTGGTTTCAACATCGGTATGCTTATTTGTTATGACGCAGAGTTTCCAGAGCTTACCCGAAAGCTGGCCTTAAAAGGTGCCGATATTATACTGGTGCCTACAGCGCTAGGCAGCCAGTGGGGCTGGGTAGCTCAGCAGATGATGCCAACGCGTGGTTATGAAAATGGCGTGTATTTTGTTTATGCTAATTATTGTGGTGAAGAAAGCAGCGGTGAACAAAGCAGCGGTGAACAAAGCCGTATGGCCTTTTTAGGTGAAAGCTTTATAGCCTCGCCCCTTGGGGAAGTGGTCGCTAGAGCAGGCAGTAAAGAAGCTTTAATAGTGGCAGAAGCGACACTAGAAAGTGTCAAAATTGCTCAAAAACGTTTGCCTTACTTACAAGATTGCCAAGGGCTTTAATATTTGTTGGAGAACATTATGATCAGTACTAATGGGGTAAAGATAACCTTTGATGCAGGTCGACACTGGCGTGGCAAGGCAGGCTTTGTGCTGCTAGCTACTGAGCAAACAGTTGCAGATGACATGTACCAAATCATACCTGATAGCGTGGGACTGCATTTTTCCAGAGTGGCGATCCCCGATAGCATCACGATTGCCAGTTTAACTGAGCTTGCTAGCGGTTTAGGGGAGGCTGCAAAAGTGATCTTGCCAGACGGTAGCCTTGATGTAATCACTTATGCCTGCACCTCGGGTAGTCTTGTAGTGGGGGAGGATAAGGTTTTTTCAGAGCTTCACAAGGGAGCCCCAAAGGCCAATAAAACCTGCATTATAACCAGCGTATTGCGAGCACTTAAGGCCGTAGATGCCAAACGTTTGGTAGTGGCAACACCCTATTTGGATGAGATAAACAACCTAGAGAAAGTCTATATAGAAGCCAGTGGGTTTGAAGTGCTGGATATACAAGGGCTACAAATCGAAAAAGACAGTGATATGGTGCGAGTTACACCTGAGTCGATCCTTCAATTTGCACACAGCTTGGATAGGGTAGACGCTGACACTATATTTATCAGCTGCGGTGCCCTTAGGTCTATAGACATTATTGAACGCTTAGAGCACCTCACAGGAAAAACGGTGATCACCAGCAACCAAGCTATGGCATGGGATGTTATGCGCTTATTAAGTGTAAACGATGCCATTCCAGGCTTTGGCCGACTTTTACGCGACTGTTAGTGGTTATTCACAGCCTTGATTACACTCATTAAGCCCAAAGTCTAAGCATCACCGATACCAAAGCTAGCAAAGGGTATGAAGTTCACTAGTGTACCCTTGGGTATGTTGCCAGTGGCTTCGTCAATCTCTACCAAACCATCTGCGAAGGTCATGGAAGTAAGGATGCCAGACCCATGGGAAGCACTGCGTGCAAGCACGATGGTGCCATTGTCTTGCACCTGCTGATAAACCCTTAACCACTCTCTACGACCCACTTTTTTCTTCACATCAAAACCCAGAGGTTGCGCATAGGCTTTAGGCCGGTGCCAGCCACCGCCACCTATGGCCCTAATGAGGGGCTGACCAAACATAAGTGTGCATACATTACTGGCTACTGGGTTGCCCGGTAAACCTAAAAATAACGCTTTGCCCACTTGGCCAAATGCCAGTGGTCTGCCTGGTTTAATAGCTAAGCGCCAGCCGTGCACTTGCCCAATATCTGCAAGTGCCAAAGCGACATGGTCATGGCTGCCGGTAGACGCGCCACCAGAGGTAATAATAAGTTGGTGATCTTGACTGGCGGCATTGATGGCATGTTTAACAACGTCAAAATCATCTGCCAAAATACCAAGGTCACTCACCTCACAATGAAGACTTTCAAGTAGGGCTTTAAGCAGGTGACGATTGACGTCATAAATGCCATCTTCTGGCAGCTCTTGTCCTAGTTCATACACTTCGTTGCCTGTAGAGAACAACGCAACCTTTACCTTGTGATAAACCTCAAGGGTTGCTTGACCTGCGGCTGCAGCAAGGCCTATATCTTGTGGTCTTATTTGTTGACCTTTAGTGATGATGACATCACCTGTTTTCACATCTTCACCTTGGGGGCGCCAATTTGATCCTGCTTTGCAATCAGTTGGAAAAACCACACCATCTTGGCTTATGGACACATCTTCTTGCATCACTACTGTGTCACAACCCACTGGCATCCTTGCGCCTGTAAGCACTTTTATACAGTGGCCACGGGTCAAGGAGATTTTAGCACTGCCACCTGCATTGGCCTCTTTACTCATAAGAGGCAAGGTGAAATGCTTTGTGCGGCTTAGCTGGTCATGATTAAAGGCATAGCCATCTACAGCCACGTTATCAAATCTAGGGCTATCGTATTTGGAAGTGACATTTTGGGCTAAGCGCCGGTTGATACATTTACCAAGGGCTAAGATTTGGGTACCTAAAAGGCTGCTTTGTTGGTCGCCTATTTGAGTGGCAACAGCCTGTTGCATACGCTGCCACACCAAAGATGCTGGTAATAGTTGTTGGTCTGCACTGTAGCAGTCGTTGCTAGTGCTGGATGCGTTCACTAAGCCTGTGTGCTGTAATATAAAATCGGCCACCTGAACAATGTTGTTAATGTCCAATTGAGGTAGGTCTATGTTTAAGTGGTCTTGGTTTGTAGCCACGGCCACAACGTTAGGCATGGTAGCTGCTAAGCAATTGTGATTATCAGGCCCAAGAACGGCTTCTATCTTTGCATGTGCAGAGGCTTTATAGCCTTCTACTATAACCAAATCGCAAGGCTCAAATAAATTTAGTAATGTGCTTAGTTCAGACGTGGCTAGCTTTTCATAATCATGCATTAAAGCCCAGCGTTTATCTGTGGACAATAAGGTTTGATGGGCGCCTGCAGCACGATGACGATAGCTGTCTCTGCCAGGCTCGTCTATGTCTACATTGTGGTGAGCATGTTTTACAGACGACACTTTATAACCCATCTGTGTAAGATGTTTAATGAGCCGTTCTACAAGGGTGGTTTTGCCGTTATTTTTCCAACCCACAATGCCGAAAACTTGCATGCTTTAATTACCTAAAATACTGCATTATATGGTGTGATTGTACTTTATTTTTAGGCAGATGTAGCAGGGGTTAAAGCTTATTTTTGTGATTAGATTCTCACCTTTTAAAGAGCTTATCTGCATACTTCATTTTGGGTCGCAATTGAATAAGACGTAAAGGCCAACTTTGATCACAATAACCGCCTAGATATAAGATTCAGACAGTACTGCCCTCCATAGCATTGCAAAGAACATTAGCGGATGAACCAATGAAAAAATATTCAGGCTTTAGCCTTTTTAAACACTCTCTTAGCCATCATGAAAACTGGCAGGCAGCATGGCGCAGCCCGCAGCCCAAAAAAGAATACGATGTTATTATTGTAGGTGGTGGTGGCCATGGTTTGGCCACGGCGTATTATTTGGCAAAAGTGCATGGCATTACCAATGTTGCTGTGTTGGAAAAGGGCTACTTAGGTGGTGGTAACACCGCCCGAAACACCACTATTGTGCGTTCTAATTATCTTTGGGATGAAGCTTCTAAGCTATATGATCATTCTTTAGATTTGTGGAAAGACCTAAGCCAAGATTTAAACTACAACGTAATGTTTAGCCAGCGTGGTGTTTTAAACTTAGGCCACAACCTGCAAGACATGCGCGACATTGAGCGCCGTGTAAATGCGAACCGTTTAAATGGTATAGACGGCGTGGTATTAAACACTGCAGAAGTAAAAGAAATAGTGCCTGTGATTAACGATTCGCAAGACATCCGTTATCCGGTATTAGGCGCGTCTTGGCAGGCCACCGGCGGCGTAGCCCGTCATGATGCAGTAGCATGGGGCTTTGCCCGTGGTGCGGACAGCTTTGGCGTTGACCTTATTCAACAGTGTGAAGTAACTGATATTATTACCGAAGAAGGTGCTGTAGTAGGTGTACAAACCACTCAAGGCTTTATTGGCTCAAAGAAAGTAGCGTGTGTTACTGCGGGTAACTCAGGTGTGATGGCAGCCATGGTTGGTTTGCGTTTGCCTATTGAGTCTCGTCCGCTTCAAGCTTTAGTGTCTGAGCCTGTGAAACCTATTATCGATACGGTAGTTATGTCTAATGCGGTACACGCCTATGTGAGTCAGTCTGACAAAGGTGACTTAGTGATTGGCGCAGGTACAGACTCTTACAATGGCTATGGCCAGCGTGGTAGTTTCCACATTGTAGAGCATACCTTGTCAGCCATTTGTGAATTATTCCCCATGTTTAGCCGTGTGCGTATGAACCGCGCGTGGGGAGGGGTGGTAGACACTTGCCCAGATGCATGTCCTATTATTTCTAAAACCAGTGTTAAAGGGCTTTACTTCAACTGCGGTTGGGGCACAGGTGGCTTTAAAGCCACGCCTGGCTCTGGCCATGTATTTGCGTACACCTTGGCGCATGATGAAGCGCATCCTTTTGCTGCACCGTTTAGTTTAGACCGCTTTAACACCGGCCACTTAATCGACGAGCACGGCGCTGCCGGCGTTGCTCACTAATTCTTAATAATAAGGAGACTTACACATGCATCATATTTACTGCCCTTATTGTGAAGAAACTCGTGAAGAGGAAGAATATTCCTACACTGGTGAAGCACACATTGAGCGTCCAAAAGACCCAGCTGCTATTTCTGATGAAGCTTGGGGAGACTATTTATTCTTTCGTTCTAACCCTCGTGGCATCCACCATGAAATGTGGTATCACGCGGCCGGTTGTCGACGTTACTTTAACGTGACACGTAACACCCAAAGCTATGAAATACATGAAACTTATAAAATGGGCGAGCTACCAACAGTCACAGCTCAAGTGCCAACACCTGCGCCCAAAGCCGCTCAACAAGGAGAAGCCTCATGAGCCAAGTTAACCGCTTAGCAACAGGCGGCCGTATTGACCGGTCTAAGCCAATGAGCTTTTCTTTTAACGGTAAAACCTTTCAAGGTTTTGACGGTGACACCTTAGCCTCTGCATTACTGGCAAATGGTGTAGGTATTGTAGGGCGTAGTTTTAAATATAGCCGAGCACGTGGCATTTTAGGCCATGGTGCAGAAGAGCCCAACGCTCTAATGCAGTTGCACACAGGCAATGCAGCAGTGCCCAATCCACGTGCCACACAAGTAGAGCTGTTTGATGGCTTAGTGTCTGGTAGTACCAATGGTTGGCCTAGTGCCGAGTTTGACCTAATGGAGTGGGTAGGCAAGATTGGTGGCAAATTTATGCCTGTAGGATTTTACTACAAGACGTTTATGGCCCCCCAAAAGATGTGGATGACTTACGAAAAATTCATTCGTAAAGCGGCAGGCTTTGGCAAGCTGTCTTTAGAGCCAGATCCAGACACTTATGACAAAATAAACGCACACTGTGACGTGATGGTAGTAGGGGCAGGCCCTGCAGGCTTGACTGCTGCTTTAGAAGCAGGACGCAGTGGTAAGCGGGTCATTATTGTAGATGAACAAAACGAATTTGGTGGCACTTTACTTGCTAACAACCAAACAGTAGATGGTGTCGATGCTGCTACTTGGGCAGAGCAAGCTACTGCTCAACTTGAAGCCATGAGTAACGTATTAGTAATGCCTCGCACCACGGCATTTGGTTATTATGATCACAATTTTGTTTGTGCTTTAGAAAGCCGCACAGATCATATTGGCCCTGTGTCAGCATCAGGCTCACGCCAGCGTTTACATCGCATTCGTGCTCACCAAGTGATTTTAGCCACTGGAGCCATTGAGCGCCCACTGGTATTTGGTAATAACGACTTGCCTGGCATTATGCTAGCCAACTCTGTGTCTACTTACATTAACCGCTATGCGGTAGTGCCTGGCAATCGCTGTGTAATAATGACAACCAACGATTCTGGTTATCAAACTGCACTAGATATTCAAGCTGCAGGCCGCACTGTTGTAGCTGTTGTGGACTCTAGGCATGCGCCAGATGGCCGCCTTGTGCAACAAGCTAAAGCGGCTGGCATTGAAATAATGGCAGGCCATGGCGTCATAGAAGCGCAAGGTAGCAAGCGTGTGACTGGAGCTATTGTTGCACCGTTAGATGCGGCAGGAGACACCCTCACAGGCCCAGGTAAAACCTTAAGCTGTGACCTTGTAGCGGTGGCTGGTGGATGGAGCCCTGTAGTGCATTTAAGTTGTCACACAGGTAGCCGCCCTGTATGGCAAGAAGATATCGCAGGTTTTGTGCCTGGCCCAAGTATTCAGAACCAGCATTTAGCAGGCGCTGTTACTGGTGACTACAAGCTATCTCAAGCGCTAAATGCAGGTGTGCAAGCAGGTGCTGCTGCTGTGGGTGTTGAGTCTTCTCATGTATTTGATTGTGGCGATGAGTCTGAAGGTGCTGCTCAAGCATTATATTTAATACCTCACACTAAACCTATTAGCCGTGCGCCAAAGCAGTTTGTAGATTTCCAGAATGATGTGACTGCTGCAGGTATTGAGCTTGCTGCTCGTGAAGGTTTCCAATCCATTGAGCATGTAAAGCGTTACACAGCCATGGGCTTTGGTACAGACCAAGGTAAAACAGGCAACGTGAACGGCATGGCGATTGTAGCTAAGGCGTTAAACAAGTCTATCGCGCAAACGGGCACCACTATATTCCGCCCAGCTTACACACCAGTGACCTTTGGTGCTCTTGGTGGTCGTGATGTTGGCGTGTTGTTAGACCCCGCTCGTCATACAGCCATGCACCCATGGCACTTAGCTAATGGGGCCGAGTTTGAAAACGTAGGCCAGTGGAAGCGCCCTTGGTATTTCCCACAGCAAGGTGAAACTATGCAGCAAACCCTTAACCGGGAATGTTTGGCAGTGCGCAACAGTGTAGGCATATTAGATGCCTCCACTTTGGGTAAGATTGATATCCAAGGTAAGGATGCCCGTGAATTTCTTAACCGTGTGTACACCAACGCATGGAGCAAGCTTGCGCCAGGTAAATGTCGCTATGGTCTGATGCTTAAAGAAGACGGTATGATTTTTGATGATGGTGTGACGGCGTGTTTAAGCGATCAGCACTTTTTGATGACGACGACCTCTGGTGGTGCAGCTGCAGTATTAGGCTGGCTAGAATTATGGCATCAAACAGAATGGCCAGAGCTAGAAGTTTACTTTACTTCTGTTACAGACCAGTGGGCTACCTGTTCATTTGCCGGTCCCAACTCACGTAAAGTGCTTGAAAAACTTTGCACAGACGTAGACCTGTCTGCTGAGGCCATGAAGTTTATGGATTACCGCGAAGGCACGGTGGCAGGCATTAAAGCCCGCATCTTCCGTATTTCCTTTACGGGTGAGCTGTCGTTTGAGGTGAACGTGCCAGCCGACCAAGGCCACTACATGTGGAAAAAGCTAATGGAAGCTGGTGAAGAATTTGGTATTACACCTTATGGCACCGAATCTATGCACGTATTACGAGCAGAGAAGGGCTTCATTATTGCAGGTCAAGACACTGATGGCTCTATGACGCCTCAAGACTGTTTGATGGGTTGGGCTGTGAGTAAAACTAAATCCTTCAGTTTCTTGGGTGAGCGTTCATTTACTCGTCCAGACACGGCACGCGCAGACCGTAAGCAATTAGTAGGTTTGAAGCCTATTGACCCTACGGTTGTGATTCCAGAAGGCTCACAAATTGTAATGGACCCTAATCAGCCTATTCCAATGGATATGATGGGCCACGTCACTTCTAGCTATTGGAGTGAATGTTTAGGTCACGGCATAGCCATGGGCACTGTAAAGAGTGGCTCAGATCGTATGGGCCAAACGGTATACTGCCCACAAGCAGATGGCCGCGTATTAGCTGCGCAAATTTGCAGCCCAGTGTTTTATGATCCAAAAGGAGATCATCACAATGACTAACTCTACACACAATGCTGCAACAGATGTGATGGAATCACCATTGCACCACCACGTAGCACACACCAACGCTGTTGATGCAGGCGTGGTAATGACCGAAGATAAGTTTCGTGGTCACCTTAACTTACGTGGCAATCCACAGGATGCAGATTTTATGGCAGCTGTAGCCTCTGTATTGGGCATGGCATTGCCTACTGAGCCTAATACAAGTGTCCGTGTTAATGGCTTTGTGGCTTATTGGCTTTGCCCTAATGAATGGCTGCTAATTGTGGCCAGTGGCACGCAAGGCCAGGTAGAGGCAGATCTGCGCCAAGCTGTGGCAGACAAAGGTGGCAATCAACACATAGCTGTGACTGATGTGAGCAGTGGTCAAACTTTGGTGAATTTGTCAGGCTCTGGTTTAGCCCAGCTTCTGCAAAAATCTACTGTGTACGACTGCCATGAGTCTAACTTTCCAGCAGGCAAGGTGGTACAAACCACTTTCGCTAAAACGGGCACTACTATGTGTAAATTGGAAGATGGTTCTGTGGATCTTGTGATTCGCCGTAGTTTTTCAGACTACTTCTTTTTATGGCTGGCCGATGCCAGTGAAGAATATGGATTGCGTATAGCTTAGATTTTCGCTCATAAAAAAGGCCAGCTTATGCTGGCCTTTTTTGTTACGGCGATTAATGGATCGCTCTATCGCCCCAAATTTCTATTAAACGTTGATCTCGGCCACAGCTCCAACGGTAGTATTTATAACGCTTTGGGTTATTTTTATAATAATCTTGATGGTAACTTTCGGCGCCCTGAATAGGGTAAAAGGTTGCTGCATCTAAAATGGGTGTAACGACGTTGTAGTAAGAAAATTCGGCTTCCACAGCTTCTTTAGAGGCTTGAGCTATGGCTCTTTGCTCGTCGTTGGCTACAAAAATAGCACTTAGATAGCTTGGCCCTTTATCACAAAATTGTCCTCTAGCATCAAAGGGGTCTATATTAACCCAGTAGTAATCTAGTAGTTCTTTGTAGCTTACTAGTTTTGGATCATAAGTGATTTCTACTACTTCGTAGTGGCCTTGGTGGTTGCCGCTATAGGTTGGGTTTTTTGCTGTGCCACCTGAAAAGCCAGAGACCACATCACTCACACCCTCTAATTTTTCAAAATCTGACTCCATACACCAAAAACACCCACCAGCTAGTATGGTCTTTTCAGCCATTACATGAGTAGTGGTGAAAAGGGTCAGCGCGGTGATTAAAATTCCAAGTTTTTTGTTCATGATAATAGTTCTCCATGGTTATCAAAATTTGATGTTGACTAAGTACATCACTTTAATTGACTACTAATTAGCATAGCGAGTGATTTCTGAATAGGGCTCGGGCAGTGATTACATGCGCTCTTTTTATATAGGGTGCATATCCTCGTTAAGTTTGGACTGCTTGTCGTGGTTTTTTTTTAAACCTTCTTGATGGCTAATGCAAATGCCTAATCAAAAACACACATGGGTTTGAATTACTTACGAAAAAATTCCCCTGTGTTTAAGAAAGCCTTTACCTGGCGTATAACGTCTTTGTTTTTCATTAAAAAAGGGTGAGAAACTGGCACTACTATATGGTCACTCATACCCTCCAACTTTGTACTCTCTACCGAAACCTTGCCATCATTAGGTTTAGGCAGCATTAGGGAAAGTATTGGGTTAACTGTTGAACTACCTGCGATAACGCCAACGGGATAATCAACACCGCCCAGTGAATTAGGCACACTGTCGTGTTGTGTGCCCAGCTGCATGCCTGCAGGCCCATTAATGAGTTTAAAGCCGGGTACATTTTTAAGCCTATCTACTACTTCACTGCCTTTATTGGGTGGCCCAAGCATCACCACACGACCTAATGTGCGCATGGTATGTTCACTTAAATATTTGCGCAAAATAATACTGCCAAGGGAGTGTGTAACAAAATTTACTTTGGTTGAAGGCTGACACTGGGCAATGGCCTTGGCAATATGCTCTTTAGCAATGGTTTCTATATCATAATCAGTAGAAGGGTAGGCATAGTTAACTACAGCGTAGCCTTGTGCACTAAGGGCTGCTTCCATGGTTTTCATGGATCGATCTGAGCGGGCCATACCATGAAGTAATATTACACATTCTTTAGCCATTGATAAAAAGCTCCGCTTACAGCATTAAAATTAAAATTAAGAGTAATTTAATTTCCCAATCTCGTGTCTTGCTAAGGTAATGCACACCTAGTTTAATAGACACCTTAGCTGGTTACAATGTGCGCAATTAAGAGGCCCAGATGTATATACCCAACAATATTAAAACCCAAGACATCACGAAGGCTCACGATTTAATCGATGAGTTTGGTTTTGGTGTTTTGGTGTCTGGCGCTTTAGAGGGCACTCACATTCCTATGGTATTGCACCGCAATGAAGGTGAGTATGGGGTGCTTTATAGTCATTTTGCTAAAGCCAACCCCCATTGGAAAGTGCTAGAAGGCCATGAGGTGTTGGTTATTTTTTCTGGCCCTCATAGTTATATCTCTCCATCTTGGTATGCCCATGCACCTGCTGTGCCTACTTGGAATTATGCAGCGGTGCATGCTCTGGGTACAGTGGCCTTATTAGATGGTGAACAAACCCTCGCTGTGGTGGAAGAAGTGGTGCGTCAATACGAGCCTGCATTGCTTGTAGATCGAAGCATTATCACTAATGAATATAGAGATAAGTTGTTATCTGGTATTGTGGGGTTTAAGGTGCAATTGTCTTCTATCCAGTGCAAGCTAAAGCTTGGGCAACAAAGAGCAAAAGACGACCAATCAGGTGTTTATCATGCCCTTGAACACTCTGCACAGGTTGATGCCAATCAATTAGCCCGCTATATGAAAAAACACGGGCTAGGCACTGGTGATTAACATTCTTTTAATAACTAGATTACCCAAGAGGTCTCTATGAGTATCCATATATCAGCACCTACCTTAAAGGATAAAGCCCAGTGGGAAGCCCTTTATTATGGCTATGCAACGTTTTATAAAGTGCCTATGAATCAAGAGATTCTGGATAATGTTTGGGCATGGATTATGGATGTCGATCATGGGTTTTATTGTTTATTGGCTAAAGATGAGACTGGCCAATGTGTGGGTTTCATGCATTATCGCGCCATGCCTTCACCACTAAGGGGTAAAATGGTTGGGTTTTTGGATGATCTTTTTGTAGAGCCAAAATGCAGGGGTAATGGCGTTGTAGAGGCTTTGTATGAAGCGCTCAATCGCAGTGCCAAAGACAAAGGCTGGCCATTTATGCGCTGGATTACCGCCGACAACAACTACAGAGGCCGTGGTGTTTACGATAAGCTGTCTCAAAGAACACACTGGATAACCTACCAGATGCCCGTAGATGCGTAGCATAATAATATAGACGCAAAACACAGCTCCACTAAACAGACAATAGTGTCATAGTTAGGTAAAATGGGCGGCTATATAGAGCTTTAAGCCGCCACCCCATTTTGTTTTGGAAACCCTTGATGATACGCATTACTAATCTACAGCTACCACTTGATCACGATGATCAAGCGTTGAATGACGCTATTTTGGCGCGTTTATCGATCCAGCAAGATGATATGTTGGACTTTGTAGTGCATCGAAGAGGTTATGACGCACGTAAGAAAACTAACATCGTGCTTATTTATACCCTAGATGTAAATACCACTCAAAATGAAACTTTGTTGGCCACTTTCACAGGCGATCAACTGATTAAACCTAGCCCAGACATGAGCTACAAATTTGTGGCCCATGCTCAAACTGCTGCACCTGCAAGCCAGCAACGCCCCTTAGTCATTGGATTTGGCCCGTGTGGTTTGTTAGCAGGGTTAGTGCTTGCTCAAATGGGTTATAAACCTATTATTTTAGAGCGTGGAGCTGCAGTGCGCCAACGCACCAAAGACACCTTTGGTTTTTGGCGTAAAAAGATTTTAAATACCGAATCCAATGTACAGTTTGGTGAGGGCGGTGCGGGCACGTTTTCTGATGGCAAGTTATACACCCAAGTAAAAGACCCTAATCACTACAGCCGCAAAGTGCTCGCTGAGTTTGTAGCTGCCGGTGCTCCAGAAGAAATATTATTTGTAAGCAAGCCCCACATAGGTACCTTTAGGTTGGTGTCGATGGTAGAAAAAATGCGCGCGCAAATTGAAGAGCTAGGTGGTGAGGTTAGATTTGATGTGCGAGTAGATGACGTGCATATTGAACAGGGCCAGATCACGGGCGTTACTTTGGCCGATGGTGAAGTGATTCACTCTAAACACGTGGCTTTGGCCATAGGCCACAGTGCTCGAGACACCTTTAAGATGTTGTTTGATAAAAAGGTGTATATAGAAGCCAAACCGTTTTCCATAGGGTTTCGTATAGAGCATCCCCAATCTGCTATAGATGAAGCCCGCTTTGGTAAGAATGCAGGCAATGAGATTTTGGGTGCAGCAGACTATAAGCTTGTGCATCACTGCGATAATGGCCGCAGTGTCTATAGCTTTTGTATGTGCCCAGGTGGCACCGTGGTGGCAGCCGCTTCTGAGCCTCATCAAGTAGTCACCAACGGTATGAGTCAGTACTCACGTGCAGAGCGTAATGCCAATAGTGCTATTGTGGTAGGCATAGACCCCTCAGATTATCCAGGCGACGCACTGGCGGGTATAGAACTACAAAGACAGCTAGAGCGTAAAGCCTATCAATTAGGTGGCGAAAACTACGACGCTCCTGCACAAAGAGTAGGTGACTTTATGCAGGGCAAGTCTTCACAGAAGTTGGGCGCTGTAGAGCCCTCTTATAAGCCAGGTATTAAGCTCACAGACTTAGCTGATGCTTTGCCAGATTTTTGTATTGATGCGATTCGGGAAGCTATTCCCGTGTTTAACCGCAAGGTAAAGGGCTTTGCTTTAGCTGATGCCCTGCTCACGGGGGTGGAAACACGCACCTCCGCGCCTATTTGTATTAAACGTGGGCAAGATATGCAAAGCATCAATACTCTAGGCCTTTACCCCGCAGGAGAAGGTGCAGGGTATGCGGGTGGTATTATGTCGGCAGCCATTGATGGTATTAAAATAGCAGAAGCCATGGCTTTGAGTATGAATCAGCCCGACTAACCAGTTGCGTGCCACACGCACAGCTTGGTTAAGTTAAACTGAACATTAATCTTATATGATGATCATGATTTTGATTATCACCTTATCTAACCTAAAGAGAACATCATGCTAGCGACTTATTCATTTGCCATTTGGGGCCTTTGGCTCATGCTAACCACTGTTTTTGTACAGGCTATGGTGGCATCTGTAGCACACCGCAAACAAAAGCACTATGTACCAGGTATTATTGACGAAAAACTAAGTCATGAGTCTTTTGTCTTTAGAAGCCATCGCACCTTCTTAAACTCACACGAAAACTTATTGATGGTGTTTGGTCCAGCTATGTTGGCTATGCTAACTGGCATGGATGCATATTGGCTGGGTATGCTGGTTTGGGTGTATGCCATTGCACGCATACTCCACATGGGCTTGTATTATGTGGTGGCAACAGAAGCTAATCCTAGCCCTCGTAGTTATTTCTTTATCGTGGGTTTTGTTGCTAATTTGGTACTGCTTATTATGCTGGGTGTCCACTTGGTGGCTTAGTTTTAACTATTAGTTTTAGCTACAAAAAGAGGCGCTCATAGGTCCAAAAAAGACCAATCAGTGAGATTAGAATTGAGACTGGAATCACTACCCATTGACGATAAAGCTGCTGACTTTTTATTATCCAAAAGACGCACAAAAAGGCAGCAGCAACAACTGATAATTGTCCAACTTCAACGCCAACATTAAAAAATACCAGTGCTGTTGCAAAGTCTGACTCGGGTAGCCCAAGCTGGTTTAACACCCCAGCAAAGCCCATGCCATGCAATAAGCCAAACAAAAAGACCACCACCACGCGCCTTATTTTGACCGTCTTAACAAAGATGTTTTCAATACCAACTGCAACAATGGATAGGGCAATCAAAGGTTCAACGATACTAGGCGATAGGCTAATAACGCCATAAATCGTTAAGCCTAAAGTTATGCTGTGCGCTAGAGTAAATGCTGTGACTTGCAATAATAAAGGGCGCAGGCTAACACTGAGTAAAAATAGCCCCAATACAAAGAGAATATGATCTAAACCCTTGGGCACAATATGTTCAAAACCTAAAACGGCATATTCAACAGCCACCTGAGTAAACGGTTTGGGAACATAAGTTGTGTTTAATTCAAATGGAGGGCTCATTGCACCTTTGGTCAACCAATGAGATGTTTTTTCGTGTGGCGTTTTATCATAGTAAAAGTGGGCAATATTGTTGCCAAACTTTTTTGGATACTGCCAAGTAACCTGTTGTTGGTCATCATTTGGACTTGGAATTAACGCCAATAAATGAATATTAGATAAGCGTGGTTTGTCTAAGTTACCTACGGCGGGAATGTTGAGTTTAACCAATGATAAATCACTCTTAACCCCATCAAACGCCAAGCTAAGCTCAGATATAATGGATTCTTCAAGTAATTCAAACTCATTACTTAACTGCTGCGCAGACAATGCGCGTAGCTGGTTGTAACGCTGCGTCTGGGGTGAGTCATCGGTATCGTCATGGCTTGAATCGATGCCTGCAATAAGGCTTTCTATATTTGTTTGAATGTGTACCTTTACAGAAGCGTTTTGGGTAAACTCTAAGTCTACTATCGCAGGGCGCATTTGGTGTGCCTTGGCGCTTTGAGCTAACAGTAATAGGCTGAACGTGACTAACATTAATCGAAAAAGCATCATGAAACCGATCACCTTTTTATTTTTTAGCATTCTTGTAACCAGTAGCACGGTTCTTCGGGCCCACGAATTTTGGTTAGAAGCTCAACCATTCTACCAAAAAACCGACCGAACGACAGAAATTACCATCAATGTTGGCCAGCAAATGGACGGTCAATCACTGCCTAACATTCCTGCTTGGTATCGACAGTTTGACGCCATAACAAGTGATGGGTTAAAGCCTGTGGGTGGCGAATTGGGGCGTGATCCAGCAGGGTATGTAAGTATTAAAACACCTGGAGTTTATGCTATTGGTTATGAAAGCATGAAAAAATCCGTTACTTTAAAGCCAGAAAAGTTCACACAGTACCTAAAACAAGAAGGCTTAGAAAAAATTATAAAATATCGTGATCAGCTCAATGAAAGTGAAAAAAATGGCTTTGAGCTCTTCTATCGTAATGTTAAGGCAATCATTAAAGTAGGCGATAAGAATGAACATAATTTTTATAACTATGATTTTAATCATCCGTTGAACATAAACCCACTACAAAACCCCTATGAGCTATCAAAGGGAGACGATTTACGTGTTCAACTGACCTTTAAGCAAAAGCCAGCGGCAAACTTATTGCTACATGGAAAAATAAAAAATAAACCCGAATTTGATCTTAGTTTGCGCACTGACGCAAAGGGCTATGCCACCATACCGTTAGCGCACAAGGGAGTTTGGTTGCTTCACACAGTTGAAATGATACGCTCTGAACAACCCAATATAGACTGGGAAAGCTACTGGGCTAGTCTAACTTTTGAAATTCGCTAATTTTATAAATACTTAAGGATGTGCCACTTGACGATAGAAGTTAACCATCCACCCAAATAATAGCTGCATATCAGGCTGGCCTTCAAGGTTAGCCATACCTTGCGCCCTTAAGGTGGGGTGTTTTGCATAGGTTTCGTAGGACAAAATACCTTCTATCATCTTTGCAGTAAACTCAGGGTGCCCCTGAATGCCCAACATGTGTGGGTTATATTCCACCATATAGTTTGGGCAAAAGTCACTTTTTGCTAACACTTTTGAGCCACTTGGCAACTGCACAACTTGGTCTTGGTGAAACACCATGACGTCTATTTTAGACGTTTTAGGCTGCATGTAGGCGGTGTCTGCCACAATGGTGTTGTGAGATAGCCCAATGCCCCAGCCCTTGCCACTTAGCTCTACCTTGCCCCCCAGCACTTGCGCCATAAGCTGATGCCCAAAACAAATGCCTACGGTGGGTTTTTTAGCAGTATCAAGCTGCTTGATAAAATCACTTAGCGTGTGAATCCAAGGGATGTCGTCATACACGCCTTCAGGGCTGCCGTTTACTAGCCACACATCACATTGGTCTACAGATTTTGGAAACTCTCCCTCATGCACACTAAAGTCTGAAAATGTAATGTTAGGGTCTACTGCCAAAAGCTGTTGTCTAAATATGGCAGAATAATCTAGCCCACCCACAGTGTCTAAAATATCTTCAAAGCTGTGGCACAGTAAAAGACCAATATGTAAGGGTTTGTTCATGGGTTTAACCGCATCAATAAAAATTAAATTAAAACTAAAAAAAAGACTCCACTTAGAGGAGCCTTTTTGTTTTTTCCCTGCTTAAGTGTATAACTTAACCTGGGGACATGCCACGTAGCCTTTCACTGCGACGGCGCAATAGCTCTAACACGGTGAGCAGCATTATTGACATCACTACTAAGATGCTGGCCACTGCCAAGATAGTAGGGGAGATCTGTTCACGTATACCGGAAAACATTTGACGAGGAATGGTGCGTTGCTCTACGTCGGCTATAAACAGCACCGCTACTACTTCATCTAATGAAGTAATAAAGGCAAACAAAGCGCCAGAAATCATACCCGGTAAAATCAAAGGCATTATGATGCGGCGAAATGTAGTCCAGCCATTGGCTCCCATGTTTTGTGAGGCTCTTACCAAACTCATGTCAAAGCCGCTCAACGTGGCTGTCACTGTGATAATGACAAAAGGCACACCCAATGTAACGTGAGCCAATATAACACCTGTGTAGGTTTTAGCGATGCCTATAGAAGAATAGAAAAAGAACATGCCTGTTGCGGTAATAACCAAAGGTACGATCATAGGCGAGATGAGCAAGCTGGTAATCAATGCTCGTTGGGGCATTTCTGGGCGTGATAAGCCTAGTGCAGCTAGTGTGCCTAAAAAAGTTGCGATAAGAGCAGACACCGTAGCAATGAAGAACGAGTTTCGTGTTGCACGTATCCACTGAGCATTGTTCCACATGTCTGACCACCAGCCTACAGTGGCAGCAGGGTCTTTCATGCCGTTGTGTAAAATATCTAAGTACCAACGAATAGAGTAGGCATCAGAGTCAAAGTTGAGCATACCATCGGTAAAGGTAAAATAAGGCTCCGCATTAAACGACAAAGGCATAATGATCAGCACAGGGGCAATCAAAAACACCAATACACTCGCTGTAAACACCAAAAACATATAACGGGTAAAGCGCTCACCTAAAGTGGCGTATGCTGGCATTTTTTCCATAAAAAATAATGGAATGCCAAAGATCAATAAAAACCCAACAGCAGCTTTTGCAGTGCCTGTAATTAACACTACCAATACTGTGCATAAAGCTAAGTATGCGTAGGCTCGGCCTTTGTTTTTAATCTGTTTTTTTAAAGAATTAATCATGTGAGTGTCTCAATTATGCCTTAACCGAATTTTAGTTTGTCTATGCCGATCAATCGGTTGTAAACCCAGTAAAATATCAATACAACCACTAACAACATGGTGCCCAATGCAGCACCTAAGCTCCAGTTAAGAGATTTTTGAATATGATATGCAATAAGATTAGAGATCAACAGTCCATCTTGTCCACCTACTAAAGCCGGCGTAATGTAGTAACCAATAGCCAAAATAAACACCAATAAGGTTCCGGCAGCAAGCCCAGGTATGGTCAGTGGAAAATACACACGACGATAGGCATTAAATGGCTTAGAACCCATAGATAGCGCGGCACGCATGTAGGTGGGCTGAATAGTTTTCATGACCGAATACAGCGGTAACACCATAAACGGTAACAATATATGTACCATAGCGATAATGGTGCCCGTTTGGTTGTAGATCATTTGTATACGACCATCCTCACCAATTACACCAAAATAAACTAACAGGTCGTTGATTACACCTTCAGTTTGCAATATAGCGATCCAAGCGGTGGTACGTACTAAAAGTGAAGTCCAAAAAGGTAGCAACACCATAATCATCAATAAGTTAGACTGACGCAGGGGTAAAATAGCCAGTAGATAAGCCACAGGATAGGCTAGTAATACACAGATAAAGGTAATCAGTGCGGCTAGCCACATGGTTTTAACAAAGTTATTTAAGTAAATTTGATACAACTCATCGGCTTGCACTATTTCGCCAACCTCATTGTATTTCATGTCCATGGCAGCAATATAAAATGATGGACCAATGTCGTGGGAGGCGCGTTGTAAGGTAAGCCACACTTGTGGATTAGCCCATTTTTTATCAAGCTTTATGAGGGCTTCTTTGTAGGGCCCTTCAGTAATCTTGCCTACTTTACGGGCAGACTTGGTAAACAAGCTTCTGCTACCTGGCATTTCGTAGTTAATGCGAGTTGCCATGTTGCCAGCAGTGCGGCCAACTTCTCGCACTTTTTTAGCAATGGCTAAATCTTTGACAAAAATCTCAAAAATTTCTTCCGAAGGTAAACCTTGCCCATCCCAGCTCTGGATGGCAACGGCAAACTTGGGCACTACACCAGACACCTTGTCGTTATGCATACTGTTAAACAGCATTTGACCAATAGGGAAGACAAAACTGATCAGCAAAAATAATACTAATGGTAAGGTTAGTAAAAACGCGCGGCGGCGCTGAATTGCGGTGGTTTTGGCTAGCTTCTGCTTTAATGGCAGAGTATCGGTTTGATCTATAGATGGGTTCGCAGTAGTCATAAACAGTGAGGTATCTAGAAAAAAAGAAACAGGGCGAACCTAATTAAAGGCTCGCCCTAGGAGGTAAGTCAAAGACTTACTTAGTTAACCATGCGTTGAAACGCTCGTTTAACTGGTCAGCGTTATCTGCCCAAAACTCAAAGTCGTTTTGAAGTGCACGCTTGAAGTTATCAGGAGCAGTAGGCATATGGATTGCCATGTCTAGCTCTGGCTTGTCATGGAAAGAACCCACTAGGCCAAATGAAGACTTACGTAGAGGACCGTATGGAATCCAGCTAGCTTGGTCTGCAAGAGGTTTAGTACCTGTAGAGAACTTAACAAAGTCCATAGTGGTCTCTTGGCTTGGAGCGCCTTTAGGAATTACCCAAAGATCCAAGTCCCAAATCTGGCCGTCCCAGTTGATTACAAATGGCTTGCCTTCAGAAGCAATTGCGTTAAATACGCGGCCGTTGTAAGCAGTAGTCATAGTCACTTCGCCATCAGCTAAAAGCTGTGGTGGCTGTGCGCCTGATTCCCACCATACCATTGAATCTTTGATGGTATCTAACTTAGCAAATGCACGGTCAATACCAGCATCTGTAGATAGCAATTCGTATACGTCTGCTGGCTCAACACCGTCAGCCATAAGAGCGAATTCTAGGTTAGGCTTAGCACCTTTGCGCATGCCACGCTTGCCTGGGAATTTACCAAGGTCAAAGAAGTCTGTAAGGCCATCAACGCCTTGGATCTTGCTTTCATCATGGATGAAGACAGTAGACCAAACGATGTTACCTACAGCACACTCTACTAGAGCGCCAGGAAGGAAATCTTCAGAAGCTGGAACACCGTTGTCGCCATCTGGCAATGTTGAGTGATCCATTACTTCTAGGATACCTTCGTCACAACCACGGATGGCGTCAGAAAGCTCAACGTCTACTACGTTCCAAGTAACGTTACCCGCTTCTACTTGTGCTTTAATTTCGGCTAAGCCGCCATTATAGTCTTCAGATACGATGGTGTTACCAGTTTCAGCCATCCAAGGCTTGTGGTAAGCCTCTGCCTGTGACTTAGTGTAAGCACCACCCCAAGATACTACGGTGATAGACTCTGAATGACTAGCTGCAAAAGCACTACCGGACATCATGGTGGTAGCAACTGCTGCGGCGATCAAGGTCTTGTTTACAAGCTTGTTCATTGTGTATTTCTCCAAGTTTTTGTTATTAAGAATTGTTGCAACAATTCAGCTAGGCGTTAATGCGCATATAAAAAATTATGCATCAAGCGCCAAGCAATCCTCCATCTTCCAACCGATCGGCACTGTATTGCCTTCTTGCAATAAGCTATTAGCGGTTGAGTTAGGAACTTTGACGATAAAATCGTCGTGTCCGCAAACGGTAAACCGAGTACGGATATGATCACCATGGTAGATTAACTCTTCTACCCTGGCTGAAAATAAGTTGTCTACGCTGCTGGGTTCTGGGTTAACAAAAACCCGCTCAGGGCGCAATGAAACCGTGGTGCGATCGCCTACAGCGTGCACGTTAATTTTCGTTGCTACTAGGACATCGCCGTTGTCGCTTAATATATCTACCTTATCCCCACTGATGGCAGTTACTTTGCCCATCAAACGGTTGTTTTCACCAATAAAGTTGGCAACGAAGGCATTTTGTGGCTTTTCGTATAGGTCTGCTGGTGCAGCGCACTGTTGCACAATACCGTCTTCAAATACCGCAATGCGGTTTGACATGGTAAGTGCTTCAGTTTGGTCGTGAGTAACATATACTACGGTTAGGCCAAGCTGTTCGTGCAAATGCTTAATTTCATATTGCATTTGTTCACGTAGGTTTTTGTCCAATGCACCTAAAGGCTCATCCATCAACACTAGGTCTGGATCGAAAATTAAAGATCGGGCCACGGCCACACGTTGTTGTTGACCACCTGAAAGCTGCATAGGACGACGGCCACCAAAGGCGCCTAGTTGAACCATGTCTAGAGCTTTTTTGACACGTTCTTCACGCTCAGCTTTAGGAATCTTTCGCACTTCTAAAGGGAAGGCTAAGTTTTCTGCCACAGTCATGTGAGGGAATAAGGCGTAGTTTTGGAATACCATACCAATGCCGCGCTTATAAGGCGGTACATTGTTGATCACTTTACCTTTTAGGTAAATTTCACCTTGGGTAGCAGGTTCAAAGCCAGCCAACATCATTAAACAGGTGGTTTTGCCAGAACCTGATGGTCCAAGCATGGTGACAAATTCACCAGGGGCAACATCTAAGTTGAAATCTTTAACGACGAGGGTTTCGCCATCGTAGCTTTTTTGAATATTTTCAAAGCGTACAAGTGGTGTTTCACCAGTCATAGGGGGAGCTCTTTTGTTATTGAGAAAAGATAATGTGAGGCTTGTGGGGAGATAATATGTAGCTTCTCCCAAAAGGATCACATAGCGAACATCTAAAGTAACGTTAAACACTGTTACGAAACAACCCCATTGCAACAACTTTGACGCAAATAGGTAAACTAGTGTCAATAAAAGGTGTTTTTTTGTATTGACGACACTTTAATTATTACAAATGAAATCAACATGATAGATTTTTTTATACAAGCTAATATTCAAAAGTTATCATGATCATCATGCTTATAACCAAATGGAAAAGCAAAACAGAATACATTTAAGCGTTAAATAGGCCGTTTTGGCTGGTTTAGAAATACGTGTCTTTATTAACTATTTAGAATACCATTTAAATTAAGGATTACGCGCCACTAATAAGTGGCTAGGCTATGGGTATCGCCATCGACTGTAAGGCTTTGACCAGAAATTTTAGCGCCTAAGTCACTAAAGCTAAATACAATCATATTGGCAATATCTTGGGCATCAACAAATGTAGACATAGACGTGTTTTTAACATTGTCGTGGCGCACTTTTTCTAAGCTTTCACCCGTAGCCTGTGCGATGCTGCTGATGACCCGATCCATGCGCTCGCCATTGACAGCGCCTGGGCACATGCAGTTGACTCTCACGTTAAATGGCCCCAGCTCCATTGCCATGGTTTTGGTGAGCCCTACAATAGCCCACTTAGCACAGGCGTAGGGGCTGCGCATGGGGTAGCCATACAAACCTGCAGTAGAGGATAAATTCATAATAGCGCCGCCATTTTTTTTGAGTAGCGGTATGGCGTGCTTGGATACATAAAAAGTGCCATGTAAATTCACATCAAAAGTGGCTTTCCATGCGTCAATATCTAGAGTTTCTAGTGGGCCTGCAGGCCCGGAAGTACCTGCGTTATTAACTAAAAAATCTAATTCACCGGCAAACGTCTGCTCTAATTGAGCAAACATTTGTGTCACTTCATCTGGTTTGGCCACGTTAGTTACACTACTTGATATCATGGGGTAGGCCTGCTTTAAAGCAGCCAGTGCTTGGGTATCAATGTCACACACGTGTACTTTTGCACCTGCATTCATCATGGCAATAGCTGTGGCTTTACCCAAACCTGCAGCGCCAGCGGTGATCAATACTTTCTTGTCTTTAATTCCTTGCATGGAACTCTCTTTATTGTTTTTAATGGGCCTGATACTGAACCAGTTTAAAAGTGTGAGCTTGTATATATCCGTAGTATATCTGTCTGTTTTTGATAAGAAGCCAGCCTGTGTGTATAGATACACTGCCTCCTTTGTGTTTAATACTGAGCTTTTATATGTCTCCATCGCCTAAGAAGAATTCCGCTACCACCAATTTACTGTTCTATATTAATGGACAGTGGTGTAAGCCACAAACAAGCACACAAGTTTTACCTGTGATTAACCCAGCAACACAAAGCGCCTTTGCCAATGTGTGCCTTGCTAATAACATGGATGTAGATGCAGCGGTTGATAGTGCAGCTAAAGCGTTTGACCGGTGGAGCCAAACTACATTGCAACACCGAATAGTAATGGTGGAGGCATTTCTAGTAGCCTATGAAAAACGCTACCAAGCCATCGCTAACGCCATTACCCAAGAGATGGGAGCGCCTGCGTCCATGTCTTATGACATACAAACCGAAACGGGAGTAGGGCATACGCAGGCCCACTTGGTGGCAGCTAGAGAGGCACTGTTAGATGAGCCTATCGGCGACCATGGTCAATTGGTAAAAGAGCCCATTGGCGTATGTGTGCTTATCACCCCTTGGAACTGGCCAGTTAACCAAATTGTTTGCAAAGTGATTCCAGCATTGCTTGCAGGTTGCACTATGGTGCTAAAACCCAGTGAGCTTACGCCTATGTCAGCCCAACTATTTGCGCAATGTGTGCATGAAGCGGGTATTCCCAGTGGCGTGTTTAATATGATTCATGGCACAGGGGCAGATATAGGCGATTATCTGACCAGCCACCCATTAGTAGACATGGTGTCTTTTACAGGGTCTACCCGTGCAGGTGTGGCGATCGCTAAATCTGCAGCGACCAGTGTGAAGCGTATGAGCCAAGAGTTAGGCGGCAAATCTGCCAATATTATATTTGCTGATGCCAACCTTGCTGAACAAGTAGAGCTAGGTGTGCAAGCATGCATGCTTAATAGTGGCCAAAGTTGTGATGCCCCAACACGTATGTTGATTGAGGCCAGTGTATATGACCAAGTGGCTGAGCTAGCCAGAGCTAGCGTAAACAACATTGCCTTAGGTGATCCGCAACGACAAGGTGATCATTTGGGCCCAGTAATCTCTCAAGCACACTGGCATAAAGTACAAGCTCTTATCCAAGTAGGTATCGATGAAGGCGCTACTTTGTTATCTGGTGGTGTAAATAAACCCTTAGGTTTTGAGCAAGGTTATTACGTTAAACCTACACTTTTTGGGGATGTGAATAATGAGATGGCCATTGCTCAAGAAGAAATTTTTGGCCCCGTTTTAGTCTTGATTCCTTTTAAAGATGAAGCACAAGCGATCACTATTGCTAATGATAGTCCATACGGCTTGGGTGCTTATGTGTCTACCCAAGATATGGCTAAGGCACACCGGGTGGCGCGCAGATTACGTGTTGGCACAGTGCATATTAATATGGCTGATTTGGAATACTGCATGCCTTTTGGTGGTTATAAACAATCGGGCAATGGGCGTGAATATGCTGCTTTTGGACTCCATGAATTCCAAGAAGTAAAAGCTATCGCAGGCTATCGTTAAAATATTTTGAACAATAAAAATTAAACTTAAAGTCGTAACTACACAGGTTAATAAAATGAAAATAGGTTTTGTAGGGCTAGGTAATGTAGGCAGTAAGTTGGCAGGTAGTTTATTGCGCAACGGCTATGACGTTGTTGTGCGTGATCTTAATGATGAATTTGTGGCTGATTTTGTAGCACGTGGAGCAACCAGTGCCGATTCCCCAAAACAACTTGCACAGCAAAGTGACATTATCATTACCTGTCTACCATCGCCTGCAGCTTGTTCTGCTGTAATGGAGGGCAGTGACTTGGCTGAGGGTGTGATTGCAGGTTTGTCTGAAGGTAAAATATGGCTAGAGATGTCCACCACAGATGAAAGCGAAATACGCCGCATTGGCGCACTGGTTAAAGCCAAAGGAGCAGAGCCTGTAGACTGCCCAGTGTCTGGTGGTTGCCACCGTGCCGATACAGGTAATATTTCTATTTTTGCAGGTTGTTCTCGAGCTGCATTCGAGCGCGCCTTACCCGTGCTCACTACCTTGGGCAGGCGGGTTTTACACACAGGTGCTTTAGGTACGGCCTCAAAGCTTAAAGTGGTGACTAATTACTTAGCCACAGCGCATTTAGTGGCTTTAGGTGAAGCATTAACCGCTTGTAAGGTGATGGGCTTAGACATGAACGTAAGTTATGAGGCTATTAAGGCCTCTTCTGGCACGTCTTTTGTTCACGAAACAGAATCACAGGTTATTCTAAATGGTTCACGAGAAATTAATTTCACGGTAGACCTTGTGCTCAAAGACGTTGGCCTTTTTAACACCCTCACCCAAAGAGAAGGCATGAAGTTAGACTTGGCACCTTTGTTAGTAGATATCTTTACTCAAGCCCAAGATGACTTTGGGCCACGGGAAAAATCGCCCAATATCATCAGGCGTTATGAAGAGCCTATGGGCGTTAAAGTATTAGGCCACGGTTTTCCAGCTGATATTGTAGATGATGAGCCAGAAGAAGCAGGTCACGAGCTCATAGCAGCCGGTCGTCAAGATGGCCACATAACCTAGCTTGCGCTTTACGTAAAGTGCAGTTCGTTTTAGCAGCAGCAAAGTATAGTGTCATTTTAACTATAAATAATTTCTGGAAAGTAATGTAAAGTGGTTTGAATGATGTCTTTTTTATGAGTTTTTTCTGGGTATAAGGCAAATATTTCTCTAGTAAAAATGGGTGCGCTATCTACATAAAACAGTAGGCCACTATTGATGTGCTTTGTCACTAGCTGCCTAGGTAGGTAGGCACTTCCTCCATTGGATAAAATATAATCCAATGCCACTCTTGGTTGGCTAATTAAATGCTTTGCTGGGGCGGCGTTGGGGTATGTTTTGGTGTACTGTAAATTGATTGATTCACCATAATCTACACTAATAAAATCGTTTATTTTTTGACCTTTATCGCTTAGATCTGGCTCAGTAGTGACTAAGTGAAGGGGCACAGAAGTTACTTTCTCAGTGACTAACTGATCCGCGACCAAGGGGTCAAATGTAAATGCGATATCAATGACGCCATTTATCAAACCCTTTTTCAACTCTAATTGATGATGAGTTTGCGTAAGAAAGCTGACGTTTTCCATGTTTTTGCTAATTTTATTCAACCACTCTTGCAATGCAATGTCCCAGATTGACATCATGCTGCCAATGGCCAGCACAGACTTTTTGTCATCAACCAATGATATTTCTTGTTTAACTTTTTGCCACATAAATACTAATTCAGTTGCAGGTTTAACGAACCTGTTGCCCTGTGGTGTCATTTTTAACTGCTTTTGACTGCGGTCAAATAAAAACACACCTAAGTCTTCTTCTAATAACTTTATACGCGCACTGACTGCAGACTGAGTCACAAATAAATTTTCTGCAGCCACTCTAAAGTGAAGTGTTCTACTCACTTCTAAAAAGGTATTTAGTAGTTCAATTCTCATAGTCTCTTCTGCACTTTGATAGATTTTTAGAACATGTAGTTTAATCAATTTTTTTTGTTAAACAAGTCATTATTTTTCGTTTTAATTGTTAGTTAAAATCCATTAGAATCCTTTTTTTTTGAATATACGCGCCTGAATCAGGCCTCAAAGGTCATTACGAAGACATTATGAAAATCGCAATTTTATCCAGAAATCCTAATTTATATTCTACTAGGCGTTTAAAGCAAGCGGCTCAAGAGCGTGGACATGAGGTTGATGTGATCGATACTCTGCATTGTTACATGGATATCACCAGCAGTAAGCCAACCGTGCGCTACCACGGCGTAGAATTACCTAAGTATGATGCAGTCATTCCGCGCATTGGCGCGTCTATTACCTTTTACGGCACAGCGGTGGTTAGACAATTTGAGATGATGGGTACTTTTATTGTCAATGAATCCATTGCTATCAGTCGCTCCAGAGATAAATTGCGCTCGATGCAATTATTGTCGCGAAAGGGAGTGGGCCTACCTAGAACTGGATTCGCTAATAAGCCTGATAATATTAGAGATTTAATTAAAAATGTCGGTGGAGCTCCTGTAGTTATTAAACTACTAGAAGGTACGCAAGGTATTGGTGTGGTATTGGCTGATACAGCAAAAGCTGCAGAAGCGATTATCGAAGCTTTCATGGGGTTAAAGGCTAATATTTTGGTGCAAGAGTTTATAAAAGAAGCCGGTGGTGCAGATATTCGTTGCTTAGTTGTAGGGGGCAAAGTGGTTGCTGCAATGAAGCGACAAGGTGCAGAGGGGGAGTTTAGATCTAACCTGCACCGTGGTGGAGGTGCAGAGCTTGTGAAACTTACAAAGCAAGAGCGCGCTACCGCTGTGAGTGCCTCTAAAATTATGGGATTAGGCCTGTGTGGTGTGGATATTTTGCGTGCCGAGCGTGGCCCTGTGGTGATGGAGGTTAACTCCTCTCCAGGCTTAGAAGGGATTGAAAAAGTGACGGGAAAAGACCTTGCGGTTGTAATCATTGAACACATTGAAAAACATGCACATGTCACTTCAAATAAAACCCGTGGCCAAGGTTAAGTGCTTAAAAAGGTCAGTAGCATTTTTTTGCTAAAAGAGATTAAGGGTTACGATGGAAAAATTAAAAAAAGGCATCATTGGTGCCGTGGAATTATGTTCTTTACCTGTTTTGGGCCTATTTGACATCAAGGTGAGGGTGGATACGGGTGCCAAAACATCATCATTACACGTTGATAACATACAAGTACTTGATATAAATGGTGTGTCCAAAGTGCAGTTTGATATCCACCCAGACAAACACGATGTGCAAAGCATACTCACCATGTGTGAAGACATTATCGATTTTAGAGTCATAAAATCTTCCAATGGAGACGAAGAACAAAGATATGTGATCAAAAGCCCCATTAAATTAGGCAGTGATCAGTGGGACATTGAAATAACATTAAGTAATCGGGCGCAAATGACCTATTTGATGTTACTTGGCCGTGAAGGGCTAGGCTCACGTTTTTTAGTAGACCCTGCGTTAGATGCTACCAATATTCTTAATTAGCGAGTCAGTATTGAGGAAAAATAATGAATGATAATGCGCTGGATCAGCTGTCCATATTGATCAATAATATTTTAACGACACAAAATGCTGATGAGCTAAATGACGTGCTCAAAAATGTAGAAACCTTATTGTTTAATGAACAATATGCCCTATTAATTGAAGCGGTACCGCTAGATAAACGTATTGCCGTGTGGTTGAGTTTTACTGCTGAAATTCAACGCATTACGTTTATTCAGATTAAAAAAGAAACGCGACGTTTATTAATTGATCAACTTTCTGATGAAAGCTGTTTTGAATTATTGGCACAGCTTGATTTTGAAGAACTATTGGAAATTGCAGAAGCACTACCAGATCGTTTTTTGAACTATGCAATTAAACAGTTAGATGACTCGCAAAAAACACTTTATCAGCAAGCACAACAATATTTAGACAGTCAGCTAGGACATTGCCTAGACTATAACTATGTGCGCATTTCTGAATCCCTCAAAGTAGCAAGTGCCAAGCGTTTAATCACCAAAGGGTTGAATCAATACACAGAAGATTTTTATGCTGTAAATAAACAGGGTGTTTTAACAGGTGTGGTGGCGATTAATAGCTTATTAAAAGCAGATGACACCATGTTATTACGTGAAATTTTAAACGATGATTTTATTAAATTGACAGGCAGTAGTGAGCTTTCAGTTGCGGCCGATGCACTTCTTCTATCAGGTAAAATGTCACTGCCTGTTTGTGATGACAAGGGCATTTTTATTGGCCGCTATACTGTGGCCTCAGCCTATGCAAATAAGCAGATAGAAGCTAATAGTAAGTTAACTCAATCAGGTGGACTCAACAAAGACGAAGATTTATTTTCTAGCGTTAGACAAAGTGCAAAAAACCGAAGTGTGTGGTTGGGTATTAATTTAATCACTGCGTTTATGGCCTCTGCGGTCATTGGCATGTTTGAAGTGACACTTGAACAAGTGGTTTTATTAGCCGTGCTCATGCCTGTTGTGGCCTCAATGGGAGGCATTTCGGGCAGTCAGACGTTAACCCTTATTGTGCGAGGCTTGGCCTTAGGCCAGATTACTCAAGCCAACTTAAAGGCGTTGCTGTTTAAAGAGCTTAAAGTGGGTTTAATCAATGGGTTGATTTGGTCTGTTATTATCGCCAGCATTACCTATCTATGGTTTGGTGAACTTGGCATTAGTATTGTTTTAGGCATTGCGATTTTAGGCAACCTTATTGCCGCAGCTAGTTCTGGTGTATTGATTCCGTCAATGCTGAATAAGCTAAAAATTGACCCAGCGTTATCTGGTGCAGTGCTTTTAACCACGGTAACAGATGTGGTTGGTTTCTTGGTTTTTTTAGGTTTGGGTAGTCTTTTCTTATTGTGATTTATCCAATGTATTACAGGCTAAAACTAACTGCGGCGCAAAGCACGGTTCGTTTTAGCAGTGGCCAGTGCCTGGGTAGGGTCATCTGGCCAAGGGTGTCTTGGGTAACGCCCTTTCATTTCTTTTTTAACTTCTGTGTAGCTAGTTTGCCAGAAATTAGCTAGGTCTTGGGTCACCTGTAATATTTGTCCACCAGGGGACAGTAAATGCACTTGCAATGCTGTGCCATAACCCACACTTGGTGGCTTTTGCATGCCAAATAGCTCTTGTAATTTTACAGCCAATACCGGTGGTTTTTGGCTGTAATCGATGCCATGGGCATTGCCAGAAGGCACTGTAAAACGAGCAGGTGCAAGTTGCTCTAGCTGATTGGGTAAAGGCCAAGGTAAAAGGTTGGATAATATTTGTTTTAAATTGAGTCGCTTAAGGTCTTGAGCATGGGTGACTTTATCTAAAAATGGTCCAAGCCAAGTGGGCAGGCTTGTTATTAATGCAGGCGTGGATACATCAGGCCAAGGGTTTGGTGTGCTAGAGCTGTGCGGATAAGTTTGATGCAATAACGCCACCTTAGCTTGCCAGTTGAGGGTGTCCTTATCCCAGTTTAGTGGCAACAACTCCATCTGAACTAAATGATGACAAATAGCGTCAATTTTATCTTGGGGATCAATGGCCTTAATTCTTTGTGTATCCATTAGAATTTGCCCCACTTGGGTATAGCGTTGAGCAATAAGACGGTCATGTTGTTCATGCCAGTGTATTTGTGTGTGAGCATGGGTAAGGTGTTCAAGGGGGCCTACAAACAAATTAATAGGTAAATCTACTGCTAGGCAAAGTCGCTGGGTTGCCTGTGTTGATGTGGCCTCAAAACCAATAGTGCTAGCAATAGCTAGCCAAGCAGCTCCTGCATGGGGTTGTTGGCTGGCCACGCGCTTGCCGTTGGCAAGTTTGTATTGTTTTGGATCTGATGTTTGCTTGGCTATTCGTTCTGGCCATGCATGGGCGACGAAAATAGCCGCCAATTGGCTAGGATTATATGGGTGGTTTATCGGCACCACTTTGGTTTGTGGCATCTGGCTTAGCAAGCGTTTGGCCTGTTTGGTGATTCTAAGGTGAAGGCCTTTTAGGTTGTGCTGGATGGGTTGTTTGTTATTAAGCCAATGGACTCTCAACATCAAGTCGTAATCTTTGTTTGAAGTTTCCTTTAATGGGTCTTTTTCGCTTAGCAGTGCCACTAGCTGACAACCTAATAAGAGTGCGTTATAGCTTTGCGCAATAAGTAATAAATGCCCAAGGCGCGGGGATAAAGGTAACTGACTTATTTTTTTGCCATGATCAGTAATAATAAACGCTTGGCCTTTGGGCGTTAAGGCGCCAAGCTTTACAAGCAGTTGCTCTGCTTTTTTCCATGGGCCTTGAGGGGGGAAGTCCATCCACTTCATTTCATTAGGGTCTGCGCAGCCAAAGGCGTGTAACTGCAGGCACAAGTTAGTTAAATCGGCTTGCTTTATTTCTACCGTGGCATGGGGAGCAAGGCCTTGATGCTGGCTTTCATTCCATAAGCGGTAACAGGTGCCAGCACTTAGGCGACCGGCTCGGCCAGCGCGTTGAGTGGCTTGTGAACGTGACACTTTTACTGTTTTTAAACGGCTCAGCCCAGTGCGGGTGTCATAGGCCATTTGGCGAGATAAGCCTAAGTCAATCACGCAGTCTATACCTTCAATGGTGAGGCTGGTTTCGGCAATATTGGTGGCTAAAACAATTTTTCGGTGCCCTTTGGCTGCGGGGCTAATGGCCAGTTGTTGCTGCTCCATGGGTAACTCACCGTAAAGAGCAAATAGCTTGACGTTATTTGAGCATAAACTCGCCAAATGCTCTTGAGCTCGGCTAATTTCACCCCGACCTGGTAAAAATACCAGTACGCTGCCTTGATGATTTATGAGTGCTTGAGCAAGAGTATGATAAAGCGTGTCATAAAGGGCGAAGTCAATGCGCCCATTACTTGGGGCTGAGCCTACGTATTTTGTAGTCACAGGAAACGCTCGGCCTTGGCTAATTATAATAGGGGCGTTATCTAGTAATTGGCTCACACTTTGCGCATCTAAAGTAGCCGACATCACAATGAGCTTTAAAGGCGTTTCATCGCGCAGTAATTCACGGCCTTGCAAACACATGGCCAAACTTAGGTCACCATCTAAGCTGCGCTCATGAAATTCATCAAAAATTACAGCACCCACTCCTTCAAGGCTTGGGTCTGTTTGCAACATGCGCAGTAAAACACCATGAGTGATCACCTCAATGCGCGTATTAGCACTTACTTTGGTGTCCAAACGCATACGATAACCGACCGTGTCGCCACAGGGTTTTTGCAGGCTTTTTGATAAAAATTGCGCCGTGGCAAGGGTAGCAATGCGGCGAGGTTCGATCAGGAGTATTTTCTGTTGGCCAAGCCATGGGGCTTGAAGTATAGCTAAAGGTACGCGTGTAGTTTTACCTGCCCCTGGTGGCGCAATAAGCACCACTTCATGGCGTTTTTCTAGCGCTTCACATAGTGCCGGCAACACCTCTTCAATAGGTAATGAGGTGTGCGCTTTGGGCATAACTAAAAGGCTTTAAAGGTGAGGGTAGTTAGGGAGCGAGAAATGCCTTCTATAGTGAGCAGTTGATCATTTATATACTTACCGACATCTTCTTCATTAGGAATGTAGAGTTTCATCAACAAATCATAATCGCCACTTGTAGAGTAAAGCTCTGATGCAATTTCACGTTCATAAATAGCATCAGCTACTACATAGGCTTTACCCGGATTGCAACGAATTTGCACAAATACGCAGGCCATAATATCTCCTCAAAAAGTGGGTGTTTTTTCCAGCTCTTTTGGAGCTGCTCAAAGTCTTACTTTAAAGAAAGATACCTGTTGGCGCAACTTAAAGACTGGTTATAAATGGTCTATCTTGGCCCCAATAGCTTTAATAGCGATTAATATATGAGCCAACGCATATGCGACTAAACGTCTACTATTGACTCACCCTATAAATAAGCTATGCTCCCTTAGCTAAATGGTTTGTGCACCTGAACAATGCTGCCATTATTTACTCTAGAACAGTTAAGAACTTGAGGCACCTGTATGACACTGCTGGCCCCTATCGTTGCAGAAGCGGACACCTTTAAAACCATTCGACGTGATATTCACGCCCACCCAGAATTGTGCTACACCGAACACCGCACTGCAAAAGTTGTGGCTGACAAGCTTATTGAAATGGGCATTGAAGTGCATAAAAACATAGGCGTTACTGGTGTTGTGGGTGTGATTAAAGGTCTAAAGCCAGGCGCTGGCATTGCGCTTAGGGCAGACATGGATGCCTTACCGCTACAAGAACACAACAAGTTTGATCATGTGAGTCAATATGCAGGCAAGATGCATGCCTGTGGCCATGATGGCCACACCGCCACACTACTTTGTGCTGCAGGTTATCTGGCAAAAAATCGTGACTTTTGCGGTACGGTTTATTTAGTCTTTCAGCCTGCCGAAGAAGGTGGTGCAGGGGCGCAAGCCATGATTGACGACGGCTTGTTTGAACGTTTCTCAATTGATGAAATTTATGGCTACCATAACTGGCCAGGTTACCCAGAAGGGGTAGTGGCTATTGTTGACGGCGCCATGATGGCTTCGGCAAGTGAGTTTGAAATTAAAGTAGTGGGCAAGGGCGCCCATGCCGCAATGCCACACTTGGGTGCAGACCCATTATTGGTAGCTTGTCAGCTGGTGCAAGGGTTGCAGTCGATTGTTACTCGCAATATTAACCCACTGGATAGTGTGGTGTTGTCGGTTACCAAAATTCACTGTGGTGATGCCACTAACATTATCGCCGATAGTTGTATGATTGAAGGTACGGTTCGATGTTTCTCTGAAGAGGTGTTGCAAGCTGTTGAACAACGCATGGAAAAAATATCACAAGACTTATGTTCAGCATTTAGTTGTGAAAGCCAGTTTGTGTTTGAAAGATCCTATCCAGCCACCATCAACCATGCCCCTCAGGCCCAGCACGTGCGCGAGGTGGCCACACAACTATTAGGTGAAGATAAAGTCATTAACTTTACACCAACGATGGGGTCAGAAGACTTTAGTTTCTTTTTACAAGAAAAGCCGGGGTGCTATTTTGCCTTGGGCAATGGTGAGGGTGACCATCGTGATGCAGGTCATGGGCTAGGGCCATGTATGCTGCATAATCCAAGCTATGATTTTAATGACGCCTTAATTCCTATCGGTGCAAGCTTATGGGTAAAGTTGGTTGAATCTCGCTTGGGCGGCAGTGGTATTGTTTGTAAATAAAACTCTGGTATAAATTTTACACATGGTGTAATATTTTTCACTATGAGTACTAAACATACAAAACAAGACACCGATGCCCAGCAATTAGACCTAGCTACACGAGCTGCTTGGCTGTCATTTATAGGCGGTTACACTCAAGGCGAAGTGGCTAAACGGTTGGGCGTGTCGCCCGTTAAAGCGCATAGGCTTATTCAACTTGCGCAGCAGCAAGGCATGGTAAAAATATTTATCGAAGGTGAGCCTGCTCACTGCATTGCACTGGAAGAGCAACTAGCCAAAAAATTTAACCTACTTTCTTGTTTAGTTGCGCCGTCAGAGCATCTCCATGCAGGCGACAACGAAGATGATTTTAACGAAGTGGGTGCTGGCGCCGCACGCTTTTTCTATAACCTTCTTAATCAATTACCCAACGCTTCATGTGTGGGCATTGGTAAAGGACGATCCCTTTCAGCCTTAGCAGAAAAGCTTCCTAAAATTAATCGTCCAGATCTCACCTTTGCTTCTGTTTCTGGCAGTTTTACGCGTAAATTTTCAACTAACCGGCTAGATGTAGTGCAACATTTTGTTGAGCGCACAGGCGGTGAAGGCTACTTTATGCCGGTGCCTTATTTGGCTCGCGATGATGCAGAACATAAAATGTTGATGGCCCAAGCAAGTGTGCAATTTAGTTTAAATTTAGCACGCAATGCCAACGTATATGCCGTGGGTATAGGTGGCCTTCAAACTAATCATTACTTAAAAAGTGTGGGTTTAGTGACTGAGTATGACCTAGAAGCGCTGCGAACAGCCGGGGCCGTATGTGACTTGATTGGCAGTTTTTATGATATTTCAGGACACTTGGTTGACCATCCGCTTAACGGCCATGGTTTAGGTATTACAGCTGCAGAAATGGCAGGCAAACGCGTGGTGGCAGTAGCTGGTGGGCTAGGCAAAGAGTTGGCCTTACTTGGAGCGCTGCGTTCTGGTTTGGTGACAGATGTTGTCATGGGTGAAGCGACCGCTGAAAAATTAGTTTCTTTGATGGAGAATAAATAAATGGCAACGCACGTGCCTACAAACGCATCTATAAAAGGTGATACACAACCAACTATAAGCTTGGTTAAACCTACTGAGCAGCAAGTAGGCCATCAGGGCGGCTTATTACGTAATCCTGGTATTGCTTTAAATTTACAGCACCTTAATAGCATTAGAGTTAACAAAAGTGCTGTAGAGCGCCGCTGCGCGCACTATGGCACTCGACGTAGTATTAAAAAGCAACAGCAGGCCGCATGGTTACTCAAAGCGATTACTTTGATGGACCTTACCACCTTGTCTGGTGATGATACCCAAGATCGTGTAAAGCGTTTGTGTAGTAAGGCTAAAAAACCAATCGGGGCCCAGTTACAGAAACATTTGGGTATTGAAAAACTCAACTTAACGACTGCCGCAATATGCGTGTATCACGAAATGCTTGGCACAGCATCTATAAGCCTTACAGATTCAGGTATCCACTTGGCAGCGGTTTCTACAGGTTTTCCAGCGGGTCTGTCGCCATTGCCGCTGCGTATTGCAGAGATAGAATATTCAGTAGCTGCAGGGGCTGATGAAATAGACATTGTTATTAGTCGCAGGCATGTTTTGGAAGGTAATTGGCAAGCCTTATATGATGAGGTTAAATCTTTCCGCAAAGCCTGTGGCAGTGCCCATTTAAAGACTATTTTAGCTACAGGTGAGCTAGGCAACTTAGCCAACGTAGCCAAAGCGTCTATGGTTTGTATGATGGCAGGGGCAGACTTTATTAAAACCTCCACAGGTAAAGAAATAGAAAATGCCACCTTACCTGTAAGTTTGGTAATGGTGCGCATGATCCGTGAGTATTACCAACTGACAGGTTTTTATATAGGTTTTAAGCCAGCAGGTGGAGTGAGTAACACCAAAACTGCGCTGCTTTATATGACCATGATGCAAGAAGAGCTAGGGCGGCGCTGGCTAGAACCTGACTTATTTCGTTTTGGTGCCTCAAGTTTACTGGGTGATATAGAGAGACAGCTAGATCATTATGCAAGTGGCTACTACTCAGCAGCTTGCCGACACGCTTTGGCGTAAATTTAGCGTAACCCGGGCAAATAATGACCATGACCACTAACAAAAAGATGACAAAAATGACGTTAACACAAGAATTTGAGCAGCTAAATTATAGCCAAGCACTAGAAAGTGATAGCCAAGCCCAAGAGTGGCTGCAGAAAAATCAGCGTCGTTTTGGCCATTATATTAATGGTGAGTTTGTAAGCCAAACTGATGCACCAGTAATAGATGTATATAACCCAGCTACCTCAGACCTATTGGCACAGATTGAAGTAGCCAGCAGTGAACAGGTAGACAAAGCGATTAGCTGTGCGCGCAAAGCTCAGCCAAGCTGGTGGGCGATAGGTGGATTTGGCCGTGCCAAAATACTCTATGCCTTAGCGCGTAATTTACAAAAATATGCACGTTTGGCTGCGGTGCTAGAAACCTTAGACAATGGCAAACCCATTCGTGAAAGTAGAGACGCTGATATTCCTTTAGCTATTCGCCACCTATACCACCATGCTGGATGGGCAAAACTGCAAGATGAAACCTTTCCAAACCATGGGCCAGTAGGTGTAGCCGCACAAATTATCCCATGGAATTTCCCTTTGTTGATGCTGTCATGGAAAGTGGCTCCAGCCATTGCAATGGGCAACACCATTGTGATTAAACCCGCAGAACAAACCCCTTTAACTGCCATGCTGTTTGCGCAAATTTGCCAAGAGTCTGGGGTGCCAAATGGTGTGGTAAATATTATTAATGGTGCAGGTGATACCGGGGCTACCCTTGCCGCCCATGATGGTGTAGATAAAGTAGCCTTTACAGGGTCTACTGCAGTGGGCGCAGCGATTCGGTTAGCAACGGCAGGCCAAGGTAAAAAACTAACCTTGGAATTAGGTGGAAAATCTGCCTTTATTGTATTTGAAGACGCAGACCTAGATGCCGCTGTTGAAGGCCTTGTAGACTCTATTTGGTTTAACCAAGGCGAAGTATGCTGCGCCGGCTCAAGATTATTAGTGCATGCTCCAGTGGCTGATAAATTGCACGATAAGTTGAAGCTACGCATGCAGCAGCTGCGCACAGGTTCGCCACTAGACAAGTCGATTGATGTGGGTAGCCTAGTAAGCCAAGAGCAATATAATAGGGTGAGTCAATTAGTCAGCCAAGGGCTCAAATCTGGCGGTGACATCTATCAAGTTCAAGATGAGGATGGGCAAAAAAATTATTATCCACCCACATTAATTACAGACATAGATACCAGCCATCCCTTGGTACAAGAAGAGATCTTTGGCCCTGTGCTAGTGTCTATGACCTTTAGAACCCAAGCCGAGGCGGTGGAGCTAGCCAATAATAGCCGCTATGGCTTAGCAGCTAGTGTGTGGAGTGAAAACATTAATCGCGCTATGGATGTGGCACCCAAGATTAAAGCGGGTGTGGTGTGGGTCAATAACCACAATCAATTTGATGCAGCGTGTGGCTTTGGTGGAGTTAAAGAATCTGGCTTTGGGCGCGAAGGTGGTAAAGAAGGGTTATATGAATATTTAACACCCACAGGCCTAACCTCTATAAAAGGCTCTTCAGCTGCCAATGCACCCTCAAAAACTGCGCTTAAAGTGTCCTCTATCGATCGCACATTAAAATTTTATATCGCAGGTAAGCAGGTGAGGCCAGATTCAGGCCATAGTCAAACTACCTATAACCATGATGGCAGTGTGGCTGCTATGGTGGGTGTGGGCAGCCGTAAAGATATTCGTAATGGTGTTTCAGGTGCTTTAAAGGCATCGGCTTGGGCACAGCAAAGTGGCCATGCACGGGCGCAGGTAATTTACTTTTTAGCCGAAAATTTAGCCCAGCGAGAAAACGAATGGCTAGAGCGCTTACAAAAAGTGTGTGGCTACAATGTAGCCAAAGCTAAAGCCGAATTTGAAGCATCTTTGAGCTGTCTTTTCACCTACGCTGCATGGGCAGATAAATACGATGGGGCAGTGCACAACGCACCTTACCGTGGTGTTACATTGGCTTTGCCTGAAGCGGTGGGAGTGATAGGGTTAGTAGCGCCTAATGAGCAGCCATTAATTTCTACTATAGCGCTTATGGCACCTGCTATTGCCATGGGTAATCGGGTGGTATTGGTGGCCAGTGAGCTGTATCCAAGTATCGCTTTGGAGCTTGTGCAAGTGCTAGAAACATCTGATGTGCCAGCAGGTGTGGTGAATATTATTGCAGGCCAAAAAGCAGAGCTTGCTAATCATCTTGCAGGCCATGGCGAAATTGAAGCGATGTGGTGCTGGGCAAGCGCCAGTGTTAATAAACAAACAGAGCAAACAAGTGCAACAGATTTAAAGCGCATGTGGACTCATTCAGAGTTAGATCGAGACTGGCTTGATCCCAACCAGAGTGAAGGCGTAGAATTTTTACGCCAAGCTACACAAGTGAAAAATATTTGGACGCCCTACGGCGACTAATTTGAAAGAAGAAAGTAGAAAGAAAAAAAGCGGCTTAAGCCGGATTAAGTAAAACTAGGAGAATATAATGAAGCTAAATAAAATCACCATGGCAATTGCCGCTGCAGCAGTGGTATTAACTACCAGCGCTGCTCAAGCAGAAATTCAGCCAGCAGTTGTCTATGACAAAGCGGGTAAGTTTGATAAGTCATTCAACGAGGCTGTGTTTAACGGCATTAAGCGCTTTACTGCAGACACTGGTATTAGTGTGCGTGAAGTGGAGCCCACTAACGAAGCCCAAGTAGAGCAAGGCCTTAAAAAGCTAGCTAAGCGTGGAAATAGTCCAATTGTTGGTGTAGGTTTTGCTCAAGCTAACGCTGTAAGTGCTGCAGCTCAGGCATACCCAGACGCTAAGTTCACCTTGATCGATATGGTTGTACCAGAAGCTAACGTGCAAAGCGTAGTGTTTCGTGCTCAAGAAGGTTCTTTCTTAGTAGGAGCTTTGGCCGCGATGAAGTCTCAAACCGGCACTGTTGGTTTTGTTGGTGGCATGGACATTCCTCTTATTTCCGTATTTGGTTGTGGCTTTGAGCAAGGTGCTAAGCACATTAATGCAGACATCAAAGTGCTTACTAGCTTTGTAGGCTCTACAGGTGCAGCATTTGCTAACCCATCTAAAGGTGGCGAAATTGCCCGTAGTCAATATGAAGCCGGTGCGGATATCGTATTTGCTGCAGCTGGCTCTTCAGGTAATGGTGTAATCCAAACTGCTGCAGACATGGGTAAGCTTGCTATTGGTGTAGACTCAAACCAAAACTACTTGCAGCCAGGCACCGTACTTACCTCTATGGTTAAGCGCGTTGGTGAAGCTGCGTACCAAAGCTATGCTACTGCACAAAATGGCACATGGAAGCCAGGTTTTGTGAGCATGGGCCTTGCTGAAGGTGGTGTTGATTGGGCACTTGACGAGCATAACCGTAGCTTAGTATCTGCCGATATGGAAGCTCAGGTTAATGCACTTAAAGCATCTATCATCGCTGGTGATATTTCAGTACATGACTATATGTCAGATAACACCTGTAACTACTAATCTGTAGCTACTATAGGTAACAGCGCTTAGCACTTTTGTAGTTATAGATAGTGTTCAAGGGCTAATGCAGTGGGTGATTTAGATCAATCACCCACTGCCATTTTGTTCCGCAGACCGATAACCAAAGATTGATGACTATGACCGATACTTTTGCTATTGAATTAACCAACATTGATAAGCGCTTTGGCGCCGTACATGCCAATAACAAAGTTTGCTTGCAAGTAAAGCGAGGAAATATTCATGGCATCGTTGGTGAAAACGGTGCTGGAAAATCAACACTTATGAGCATTCTGTATGGCTTCTATCAAGCTGATGCAGGACAAATTAAAGTATTAGGCCAGCCTCATACTTTTACAGATTCACATCAAGCCATTGCCGCAGGCATTGGTATGGTACATCAGCATTTTATGCTGGTAGAAAATTTCACTGTGTTAGAAAATGTAATTTTAGGCAGTGAAGGTGGGGCTTTATTGGCCAATGGCATGGCTGCTGCACGTAAAGAGCTCACTCGTTTAGCAGATGTATATGGTTTAAAAGTAGATTTAGATGCCACCATAGATACCTTGCCCGTAGGCTTGCAGCAACGCGTAGAAATACTTAAAGCATTGTATAAGGGCGCCAAAATTTTGATTTTGGATGAGCCCACTGGCGTGTTAACACCCCAAGAAACAGAAGAGCTGTTTCGCATTTTTGATGCCCTAAAACAGCAGGGCGTCACCATCATGTTAATTACTCACAAATTACGTGAAATTATATCCGTTACCGACCAAGTGTCGGTGATGCGTGCAGGCCAAATGGTAGCTCATAGAGACACACGCGATACTAGCCGTGAAGAGCTTGCCGAGCTTATGGTGGGCCGCAAGGTGCTTTTGCAAGTGAATAAAAAAGCAGCCAATGTGCGCGCACCCTTGATGAAGGTTAAGCGCTTAAGCGTGGCTGATGATCAAGGTGTAATGCGGCTAAGCGATGTAAGTTTTGAACTACGTGCTGGCGAAGTGCTAGGTGTAGCGGGAGTGTCTGGTAATGGGCAAACGCAGCTATTAGAAGCCTTGTCTGGCATTGTGAAAATGACCAGCGGTAGTATAGAAGTTTTAGGCTTTACCATGGATGCCAAAAACCCAATAACACCTGACAAGATGCGCAAAATAGGTTTGGCACATGTGCCAGAAGATCGCCACCGCATGGGTTTGATCACTGATTTTAGTGCCAGTGAGTCAGCTTTGTTGGGTTATCACACCGACGCCAAAATAAACTCAGGCATTTGGCTTAACAAAAATAACGTTGAAGACAACTGCAAAGCCTTGATGTCTGCTTTTGACGTGCGCCCTGCAGATCCTCACTTAAAATCGGCTAATTTTTCAGGGGGTAATCAACAAAAGCTTATTTTAGCTCGTGAAATGGAGCGCAACCCAGATGTACTACTCATAGGCCAGCCTACCCGTGGCGTGGACATTGGTGCCATTGAATTTATCCATCAGCGCATTATAGACATGCGTGATGCCGGTAAGGCTGTGTTATTGGTGTCGGTAGAGCTAGATGAAATAATGTCGGTGAGTGATCGTATTATTGTTTTATGTGACGGCCAGATTACCGGGCGCATTAATGCTAGTGATGCCGATGAGAAAACCCTAGGCATGATGATGGCGAATGCGTTAGATCCTATAGACCCCCTACAAACTATGGATGATCACCGAGCCTCCATGAAACAAGCCTCTACTCAGGAAAACCAAGTATGAACCGCGATACACGTATAGCTTGGATCAACCGGCTACTGTTGCCTTTACTGAACATTATTACTGCCTTTGCAGTGACAGCTTTGGTGTTTTGGCTCATTGATGTAAACCCTATCGAAGCAGCGCAAGTGCTGCTATATGGTGCATTTGGCTATGAAGAAGGCATTGGATATACCATCTACTACGCCACTAACTTTATCTTTACAGGCTTGGCAGTAGCTGTGGCTTTTCATGCGGGCTTGTTCAACATTGGTGGAGAAGGCCAAGCCTACATAGGTGGTTTGGGCGCTGGTCTTGCCATACTGATGTTAGACCCTAGCCTTGGCGCATGGGTGTTTATACCGGCAAGTATTATAGGCGCGTTATTGTTTGGCGGCCTATGGGCTTTGATTCCAGCCTATTTGCAGGCCTATCGTGGCAGCCACATAGTGATCACCACTATTATGTTTAACTTTTTGGCTGCATCGCTGATGGTATACATCATGGTGCATGTGCTGCGCGAAACAGGGCAAATGACCCCTCAAAGTGAGCTGTTTCCAACCAGTGCATGGATGCCTTTTGTGCACGATGTAGCTGCAGGTTTTGGCTACAATATAGAGGCTTCGCCTTTAAATATGTCGGTGTTATTAGCTTTGGTGTGTGCTGTGCTTGTGTGGTTTTTCTTGTGGCACACGCGCTGGGGTTATGCCATACGCGCCACAGGCAAAAATGGATCTGCCGCTGTTTATAGTGGCATAAAGCCCAAACGAATTATTATTGTAGCCATGTGTATCTCTGGCGCCTTAGCTGGGTTGGTGAGTGTAAATGAACTGGTAGGTTATCAGCACAGGCTTATTATGGATTTCCACTTAGGCTATGGCTTTGGTGGCATTGCTGTGGCATTGATGGGCCGTAAACACCCTATTGGCATTATTGTAGCGGCTGTGTTGTTTGGTATTTTATACCAAGGTGGCGCAGAGCTTGCTTTTGAAATGAGCGGTATTTCTCGCGACATTGTGGTGGTAATGCAAGGCTTAGTTATCTTGTTCTGTGGTGCTTTGGAGTATATGTATAGGCCTTGGCTAATACGCACATTAGCACCGGTTAAACAAGAAGCAGCAGCGGAGGTGGGCGCATGAGCGACGTATTCTTAACAGTACTGTTAACTTTAGATGCCACTTTCCGTGTGTCTACTCCCTTAATTATAGCTGCAATGGCAGGCCTTTTTGCCGAGCGTGCAGGTGTGGTTGATATAGGTTTGGAAGGCAAAATGTTAGCCGCAGCTTTTGCTGCAGCAAGTGTGTCTGCAGTGGTAGGCTCGCCTTGGGCTGGTTTGGGCGTGGCTATGCTGGTGTCTTGTGGTTTGGCTATGTTGCATGGCTTTGCCACTATTACCCACCGTGGTGACCAGGTAGTAAGTGGTATTGCCATTAATATTTTAGTGGCTGGATTAACCGTTATTTTAGGCTTGGCTTGGTTTCATCAAGGCGGCCTAACACCTGCGTTAAACAATGACTCACGTTTTCTTTCTATTACCTTGCCTTTTGTTGATCAGCTGGCACTTATTCCTGTGTTGGGGCCCATTTATAAAGAGCTGATAAGTGGCCATAATATTTTGGTATATCTAGCGTTTGCAATAGTGCCTTTGGTTTGGTGGGTAGTGTACCGCACCCGCTTTGGTTTGCGGCTTAGAGCGGTAGGTGAAAACCCCACAGCAGTAGACACTGCAGGCTTGTCAGTGGTGAAGCTGCGTTATAAAGCCTTACTTATTGGTGGTGTGTTATGTGGTATTGCAGGCACTTATATCGCCATAGCGCATAATGCTCAATTCACCAGAGACATGACAGCAGGCCAAGGATATATTGCTTTGGCAGCGCTTATTTTTGGTAAGTGGCGCCCATTAACTGTGATGCTTGCCTGTTTGCTATTTGGCTTTTTAGATGCGCTGGCAGTGCGCTTGCAAGGTGTAGAGATTGCAGGCATTGGTGAGATTCCGGTGCAGATGATTGAAGCCACACCGTACCTTTTAACTGTGATTTTGTTGGCAGGCTTTATTGGCCGTGCTACACCTCCAAAAGCCTCGGGCATAGCTTACGTAAAAGAGCGATAACACAAGTAATACCAAGTAATAAACAGGAACGACAATGATGTCTGATCAACCAAAAACACAAACCACTGAAGCCAAGCTTATAGAGGGTGCTAAACAGGCTATGGCCAAAGCGTATGCGCCATATTCTAATTACCCAGTGGGTGCTTTAGTAGTCACCCAAGATGGCCAAACGTTTGTAGGCTGTAATGTTGAAAATGCCAGCTACCCAGAGGGCCATTGCGCTGAGACAGCAGCGATTGCCGCTATGGTAATGGCAGGAAAACAACGCATTCAAAGCATTTACATTATGAGCCAAGATGAACAAGGCGCTACGCCTTGTGGAGGCTGTCGCCAACGTATACGAGAATTTGCAGATAACGATACCCCAGTTGTTTTGTGCTCGCCAAAAGGCGTGCAAAAACGCTTACAACTTTCAGATTTATTACCACATGCATTTGGGCCGGAGTTTTTGATATGAGCCAAGTAGACGACTGTTTAGCCGTTATTCATAAAGCAGTAGGTGATTTTGTGCCCCAAGTAGGCATGGTGCTAGGCTCGGGTTTGGGCACCTTTGCAGACCAAGTGGATGCTGTGGCTAGCATTGGGTTTGATGATTTGCCAGGTTTTCCCCAAGCAGGAGTGGGCGGGCACGCAGGGCGGCTGGTGCTGGGCCGTGTGGGAGGCACCGGTGTGGCTGTATTACAAGGCCGAGCGCATTACTACGAGCATGGCAAAGCTGACGTAATGGCTGTGGTGATTCAAACCTTTAAAGCCATGGGTTGTGAAGCACTTATTCTCACCAATGCCGCAGGTAGCATGGTAGCTGATGCAGGGCCAGGCAGTGTGATGTTGATCACTGATCACATTAATATGACCGGCGTATCGCCCCTGTTTGGTGCTCAAGGTAACTCACGTTTTGTAGATATGACACAGGCCTATAATCAAAACATGAACGATGCCATGCGCAAAGCAGCGCTAGCAAACAATGTTAAATTACATGAAGGCGTTTACGCATGGATGTGTGGGCCTCATTTTGAAACTCCAGCAGAAATTAGAGCCCTTAAGGTGCTTGGAGCCCAAGCTGTGGGTATGTCCACAGTGCCAGAGGTTATTTTGGCTAGGCACCAAGGCTTGCCTTTGTGCGCATTATCCATTGTCACTAACTACGCTTCAGGCATGAGCCCTACGCTATTGAGCCATGAACAAACTATGGAATATGCAAAAATGGCAACCGATGGCGTGGAGCGTTTATTAAATGCGTTTTTACATGCTTATGGAGCGCCCTTGTGACAGCTATGCAACTCTCTAAAGCCACTTTTTTACCTCAAGAGATCATCCGTAAAAAGCGCGATGGGCTAACACTTAATGATGCCGAAATTACCTTTATGGTGAAAGGCATTACCAGTGGGCAACTAAGTGATGTGCAGCTAGGTGCATTTGCTATGGCGGTGTATCAGCGTGGCATGACCATGGCAGAGCGCATCACCTTAACGCAGCAAATGATGTATTCGGGCAACGTATTAAACTGGCAACAAATGGATCTAAATGGCCCCATAGTAGATAAGCATTCTACCGGTGGTGTAGGTGACAAGGTAAGCTTGATGCTTGGGCCTATAGTGGCGGCTTGTGGCGCCTATGTGCCTATGATCTCTGGACGAGGTTTGGGCCACACAGGGGGCACTTTAGATAAGTTTGATAGTATTCCAGGCTACAATGCCTACCCAAGTGAACAAATGTTTAAGGCACTAGTGAAGCGTGTAGGCTGCGCCATTATTGGCCAAACAGACCAACTAGCACCGGCAGACCAACGCATGTATGCCACGCGTGATGTTACTGCTACGGTAGAGTCTATCGACTTAATTACTTCTTCTATTTTGTCTAAAAAGCTTGCTGCAGGTTTAGACGCTTTAGTGATGGATGTGAAAACAGGCAACGGTGCTTTTGCTGCAAAAATGTCTATGGCACAAGAGCTAAGCCAGAGCATTTCACACGTGGCCACAGGTGCAGGAGTGCCTACTAGATGTTTAATCACCGACATGAATCAGGTGCTAGGCAAAAGTGTGGGCAATGCTGTGGAAATGGCAGAGTGTATCGACTTTTTGTGTAACCCACAGCAAGCTGAGCCTAGGCTTCTGGAGCTTACCATAGAGCTAGCTGCGCACATGTTAGACATCAGTGGCGCAGCAGACACCCTAGATGCAGCCAGAGATAAAGCCAGAGATGCCTTAAATAAAGGCCATGCCGCGCAAGTGTTTGCTAAGATGGTGGAAGGCCTTGGCGGGCCAGCAGATTTGCTTGAAAAACCTACCCTTTATTTACCCCAAGCACCCATTGTAAAACCTATCTTGGCGCCAGCATCTGGCTATGTGAGCGCTATGGATGTGCGAGCTATAGGCATGTCTATGGTGAGCCTTAAAGCCGGGCGTAGTAAAGCTGAAGACCCTATAGATTATGCTGTGGGCTTAAGTAATATGGTGCAAATGAACGACTATGTAGAACAAGGCCAACCTATCGCGTTAGCCCATGTGCGAAGCGATGATCAGCTTAGTATGCTAAACCAGCAGATACTTAAAACCATACAACTAAGCCCTAAAGCTTGCAAAACCCAAGCCTTAATAAAAGAGTGCTATCAAGCATAACGATTTAACGGTGTAGGTTTAAAAACACCCGATTACACATTAAAAAGACCAGAATTATGAACAGAGCCATTATTATTATTTTAGATTCATTGGGCATAGGCGCAAGCGCCGATGCTGCCAAATATGGTGACCAAAATTCTGATACCTTTGGCCATATTGTAGAAGCCTGCGAGGCTGGGCTTGCCAACAACAACCTGCGTAGTGGCCCTCTTAAAATACCCAACCTTTTGCGGTTTGGCCTAGGTGCAGCAGCAGTGGGCAGCCGCAAACAAAGCTTGCCTCTTGATACCCATGAAGCAGTGCAAGGCGCTTATGGCCATGCTGTAGAGCTAAGCAGCGGTAAAGACACCCCCAGTGGGCATTGGGAAATAAGCGGCTTGCCCGTTTTATTTGAATGGGGCACGTTTCCAAAACAAGAAAACTGTTTTCCAGCTAAGCTAATGCAAGATTTATTGGCCCAAGGCAACATAAAAGGCACCTTGGCCAACAAACACTGCTCTGGCACCCAAGTGCTGGTGGAATATGGCGAAGAACACCTGCGCACAGGCCAGCCTATTTGCTACACCTCTGATGACTCGGTATTTCAAATTGCCGCCCATGAAGAAACCTTTGGCCTAGAAAGGCTATATGCCTTATGCGACATAGCCAAAAAGCTAGTAGACCCACTTAATGTCACACGAGTGATTGCAAGGCCGTTTAAGGGCTTAACAGCGGCTACCTTTGAGCGCACAGAAAACCGCAAAGACCTAACCACACCCCCTATGGGCCCCACTTTGCTTGACCATATTCAAGACAAAAACGGCACTGTGGTGTCTGTGGGCAAAATAGGAGATATTTTTGCTCATAAAGGCGTGAGCTACACGGTGAAAGCTGCCGATAACATGGGTTTGGTAGATCAAATGCTAGACCAAATGGACAAAGTAAAAGAAGGTTTGATCTTTGTTAATCTGGTGGATTTTGACAGCAAATATGGCCACCGCCGCAATGTGGCAGGCTATGCCCATGCCCTAGAAGAATTTGACGCCAGAATACCAGAGCTGGAAGCCAAGCTTGGCCAACAAGACTTAGTGTTACTGAGCGCAGACCATGGCTGTGACCCTACATGGCCAGGCTCTCACCACACCCGTGAACATGTGCCGGTGGTTTTTTATGGCCACTATTGTGGTGAAGCAGTAAAAGCGTGCAACTTAGGCGAAAGAGCAAGTTTTGCCGATATGGGGCAAACCGTAGCGTGCCATTTAGACCTAGAGCCTTTAAACTATGGCACCGCTTGTGAGCTAACGCGTTAGATTAAATTTTTATTAACATCAGTGAGTATTTCATGTCTGAATTATTAACACAGCAAATTCAAAAGCTACCCAAAGTAGAGCTACACAGCCACTTAGAAGGGTGCATACAGCCGCAGCTAGTGCGAACGATTGCCAAGCGCAACGACATCACCCTTAAAGAAGGCCTATTTAACGAAAAAGACATGTTTGCATGGGATAACTTCGTAGAGTTTTTAGGCGCCTATGACGAAGCTAGCTTTTGCCTTCGCAAGGCACAAGACTACCGCGACATTATGTACACCTACATGCAAGAGTGTGCAGCACAGGGCACCATTTACGCCGAAACCTTTATCTCGCCAGACCATGCTGCAGCCGTGGGCATGAGCTACGACGACATGCTTGCAGGCTGTGTGCAAGGCATAGATGATGCACAGGCAGACTTTGGCATAGTGGGCCGTTTAATCGTGTCTTGCGTGCGTCATTTGGGGCCAGAGCAAGCGGTAGTGGTGGCGCAGCAATTGGTGGATAACCCTCATCCTTATATTGTAGGCTTTGGTATGGGGGGTAATGAATCTATGTTTACCCAAGCCGACTTTGCCCCAGCGTTTAATATAGCCGCAGCTTCTGGGCTTGCTTGCACCACCCATGCGGGTGAAGTGCTAGGGCCACAAAGTGTGTGGGATGCTATAGACAACTTACCCGTTACTCGCATAGGCCATGGTGTGCGCAGTGTAGAAGACCCAGCGCTTTTGGTGGAGCTTGCCAAACGTGGCATCGCCTTAGAAGTATGCCCTGGCAGCAACATTGCTTTGTCTGTGTATCCAAACCTTGAAAGCCACCCGCTTAATAAGATATTAGATGCCGGTATAAGTGTGAGCCTAAACTCAGATGACCCCCCATTTTTTGCCACCACCGTAGGCTCTGAATACCTTTCTGGCGCAAAAGATTTTGGCTTAGATTTAGAGCAGCTGCGCAATATTTCGCGCATGGCCATGCAAGCTTCGTTTGCCGATGAGCAAACTAAAGCGCGTTTGTTGGCTGTGATTGGTTAAGCAAAAAAACGGGTTAAACCACTATGACTGAATCTGCTATACGTCCTTTTCATTTAGCCATTCCTATTAGGGATGTTGAAGAGTCACGGCTGTTTTATGGCCAACTACTTGGCCTAAGTGAAGGCCGCTCTAGTGAAGAATGGATAGACTGGAACCTATATGGCCATCAGCTAGTCACCCACCTTAACCCAAACCTAGGCCCACAAGGCAAAGTGTCTGTGCATGTGAATGGGGTAGATGGCAAAGGCGTGCCAGTGCCGCATTTTGGCGTGGTGCTTACCCTGGAAGACTGGCAACACCTAGCCCAAAGGCTGGCTGGCAAAGTGGAATTTATAATAGAGCCACACACCCGCTTTAAAGGCGAAGCAGGGGAACAATCTACCTTATTTTTCAGCGACCCTAGCGGCAATGCGCTAGAGTTTAAGGCCTTTGCAGACTTGGGGCAGCTGTTCGCTAAGTAAGCTTTACCACTCATATGGCCTTTTAAAAAGCTTAACCAAAGGTGTGGTTAGGCTTTTTTTGTGCCTTGGATAAATGTGTGGGCATCTAAATATGTGCAGGTGAATTTAAAAATATCTACTAATATTATCTTGTAATTATTATGTATTACTGGCTTTATAGGCCATATAATGTTCATATTCTACTGTGAGTTAGCAGGGTGACACTTATATGTGACTTATGCTCAAAGCCTCCACCTAGTTGGCCTGACTGTAAGCAGAGCATGCATACGGTAAAGGCTGTGTTTATTAGAGAGCGCAATAGGCTGTTTTTTCGTTAGTAATAAGCTTTTGAATATATTAATTTTATTTATGTCAGATGCTTATAGGGTATTTAGGATGAGAGTAATGATTTAAAGAGTGGGTGTTTAATGCTTAATATGGGTTCAGATGGCTTTTTAAATGGACTGTGAGCCTTATAAGGATAAAACTAAGGTTTGGAAAGTCCAAGGCGAATCCTTGTTAAAGATGCCCTTTAAAGAGCTTAATCTTGAAAAACGAATTCATATATGGGTAGAAGAAGACCTTTCCATCATATTGCCAAATGGCTAATGAGTAAAAAAACGCAGTGGTGAAAAGAAAAATATAAATGATGGGTATGTCCCCTATAAAAAAGGGTACCAGCCAAATCAAGGCGGTGAAACCGGCGGTCAAAAACCTGAAAAGTCAGAATTTAAGCCAGTTAACCTACCCAAAAAAAAGTAACAACCGCATAACAAGTGTGTGCACAGGATGGTAAAAATGGGGGGTACTCTGCCATCTGTTACTCAAGCGTAAGATGCCCGGTTGGATTGAGAAAATACGCAATTATTAAGAAGGATTTTAAGTGAATGACAACAAAACAGAAGCAATATCTAAGCAAGCGCAGAGCTATTACAACCAAACACCAGTTATCATTTTAGGCAGTGGTGCTTCTGCTGCTTACGGTATGTCGGGTATGTGGGATCTATCCCAACATCTGATAAAAACAATAGAAGTTGAAGACCTGTCTCAAGCTGAAGTTGAATCATGGACAGAATTTTGTGACCTTCTTAAAGGTACTGTAGGTCTTGAAAGCGCCCTTCAGAAGGTTAATTTGTCGCAAGTGTTAACAAATAAAGTCGTGGAATCTACTTGGGCACTGCTAGTCACTCAAGATATAGCCGCGTTCGAGAAGTCTCTTATTGACTTAAGTTTATTTCCGCTAGGCACGCTTTTAAAACACATGCTTGGAAGCACTACAAAAGAGATAAATATTATTACTCCTAACTATGATCGGCTAGCAGAGTATGCTTGTGAGCAAGAAAAAATTCATCATTACAGCGGGTTCTCACCTGGTTACCGAGGAAGTCCAGTAAGAAAGGATTATTTAACATGTTCAAGGCAGGTAAATATATGGAAGGTGCATGGTTCTTTGGGATGGTTCGTTAATGAACACGGTGTTAATAGTTCGCTTAGTAATATTCATCGAATTCCAAAAGGGCTCACACCTTTAATAGTTACTCCTGGCATAAAAAAATACGCAAACACCCATAGAGAACCTTATAAAACAACTATTCATGAGGCTGATGATGTAATTGATGTTGCATCATCGTACCTCTGTATTGGGTTCGGATTTAATGATGTACATATTCAAGAGAAGTTAGTAAATCGCTGCGCGACAGATGATGCCTCAATCATCGTTATTACACAGAAGTTATCTGATTCGGCCAAGGAGTTTTTATTTAGTGGGAATTCGTTGCGATATCTAGCTATAGAAGCACAAGAGAATGACCTTAACTCAGTAGTCCATAGCTCCGAGTTTGATGGCCCCGTCGAGTTTGATGGGAATTATTGGTCTTTAAAAGGTTTTTTGCAATTAATAATGTAGGTACTGGTAATGACGATTTTTAATTTTTCAGGTGACGACGCTTTAGGAACTGTTTCTTCAGTTGATACAGCTACGGTAATCGTTGAGATTGAAGACTGCGAACGGCTTAAAAGATTACAAGTTAACAGACTTGCTGTTTTACAAAGCAGTAAACCTGGGCAACACTTGATTGGTTTGATAAGCCAAGTTACTCGGAAACGTTTTGCCGTAGGGTATGATAAAAACGATGAGGGTGAGCCTATTGAGCAGAATCTTTGTAAAGTGGCTCTTATTGGATCATTGCTTGATGCAGATGGAGTTAAAAGGAATGTGTTTCGAAGAACATTAGAAAGTGTACCTGAGATTGACGCAAATTGTTTTTCTCTAGAAGGTGGAGATCTTACGGCATTTATGCGTGTTATATCTCATACAGAGGGTGAAAGAAATTCCTTAGTGCTTGGGAAATATACTCTAGATGAGCATGCTGTGGCGTTTCTTAATGGAAATAAATTCTTTCAAAGACATGCGTTTATCGGGGGCAGCACGGGAGCAGGAAAGTCGTGGACTACAGCAAAAATAATCGAACAAGTTGCAGGTCTAAAAAGCGCAAATGCAATTATATTTGATTTGCACGGTGAATATTCACCGCTGGTTGGAGATGGAATAAAACATTTCAAAGTTGCAGGTCCAGGAGACGTAGAGTCAGGTAAAACAATAGCTGATGGTTCTATTTATCTCCCATATTGGCTTCTTTCATATGAAGCATTAGTTTCACTTTTCGTAGACAGGAGCGATCAAAATGCTCCAAACCAAGCAATGATAATTGCTAGGGAAGTTAATGCCTCTAAAACTAAATATTTACAAGATGACGGGCATCAAGACGTATTAGATAATTTTACTATAGATAGCCCTGTACCTTTTGACCTTAGATTGTTACTTGCTCGCCTAAATGAGATTAATGTAGAGAGAGTGCCAGGAGCAAATGCTAATAAAGATAAGGCAGGCGAGTTTAACGGCAAACTCAGTCGTATGATTTCTAGGCTTGAAAATAAGATATCAGATAGGAGATTGGGCTTTCTGTTTCAAGGTGGGGCTGACGTACTTCAATTCGATTACCTTAATCGCTTAGCGGATTCATTGTTAGGAAGTAGTGACGAAAACGGAAAAGGCGGAGTCAAAATAATTGATTTCTCAGAAGTTCCATCTGATGTTTTACCGTTAATTGTTTCATTGGTTGCGAGATTGTCATTCTCTATTCAGCAGTGGACGCCATTGGAAAAAAGACACCCTATTGCACTTATGTGTGATGAAGCTCATCTTTATATACCGAATAGAAATCTCGCTGATTCTGCTGATGAGATATCAATTAAAATTTTTGAGAGAATTGCAAAAGAAGGAAGAAAATATGGACTTAGCCTTGTAGTAATTAGTCAACGGCCGTCCGAAGTTAATAAAACGATACTTAGTCAATGTAGCAATTTTGTTGCAATGAGACTTACCAACTCTGATGATCAAGCTGTTATAAAAAAACTACTCCCAGATAGCTTGGGTAGTTTTAGCGACATATTGCCAACGCTAGATACAGGAGAAGCTTTGGTAGTGGGCGATGCCAGTCTTTTGCCTAGCAGAATACGAATTGACGAACCTGTTAATAAACCAAATAGCGGAACTATCGAATTTTGGCAGGAATGGCAAAGTGACGTTGATTCAACCCGTCTTAGTACAGCCGTTGATAACTGGCGCAAGCAAAAAGTTGGTTAATTCACCTAACAAAGCCCTGCAGGCGGACAATTTTTGCGCTGAGCTTCAAAATTGCCGCAGAGCTCGGCGTTATATTTGAACTTAGGCCGTGTATGGAAACTAAATTATTTGATAAAAAAGTACTTGAGAAAGAGGCTAAAATACACCGCGACTTCCTCAATACAGTTTTTGGTTTGGCATGCTTCACACTGTCTTTTACGTGTGCAAACATGTCAAATCCACAAAAAGCAGCTGCACTTTGCCTGTTTATGATCATTCCTATGTGGGTGAAGGGGTATTTTTATTTCCCTCCTACGATGAGGGCGGTTCGTGAGTTAGCAAAAGAAACTAAAGATTCTCATACAATTGAACTAGATAAGTACCTCAGGACTAAATATTATGGACTTATCTCAATGCTAAAAAAAAATATTATGTACTGGTCTGGCTTAATGTTTTTCATTTTGATCCTTGCTTTTCCGGAGGTATCAGCTTGGGTTGTTCAATAAATATAAAAAGTAAAATTACAACGGACTTGTTAAAGTTGTATTTTCTTTTTTGCAAGATACGCAAAAAAACGCCATCTTTACGAAGCTGATGTTTGCGACGTTATGGAGCTATTCAAACAAGGAAGTGTGATATGGAATGTATTTCATATAAAAAAGACTACAAGTATCAGCTTGTTGAAACATACACTTTTAAAATACCTATTAAACCCAAAGGGGGTGTCTCATCACCTTCTGGATTTATTGCACTTACAGCCAATGGATTGCTTACAATAAAAAAAGGATATGCATGGGATGGCCCATCTGGCCCCGCTATAGATACGCTTAACTTTATGCGAGGGTCGCTAGTCCATGATGCCTTATATCAATTGATGAGAGAGAAACTTTTAGACCAAAACACCACTCGAAAACCAGCAGATCAGCTTTTGCAGAAAATGTGCAAAGCAGACGGCATGAGTGCAATACGTGCATGGTGGGTATACAACATACTAAAAATAGCAGGCAGCTTCACCAGCGTTTCAAATAGTAATCGGCCTATAGTTAAAGCACCTAAACAATGTGGCACAGACACCTAATAACTAAGTAGCGTAATGGCCCAACGGGCGGCCAGCTTTAAGGCGATATATTTTTAGCACAAGTGACGCATAGAAGCACAAACACAGCGCACAATAATTTGCCCCTTTTAAACCAAATGGTATGATCAGCCCTGATGCATTATTTCAGGGTTTAAACGTGCCAACTAATAACCATAAAAAAACACCCAGCCACAGCCTTGCTGATACACATATGCTGCACTTGCCCAGTGATTTAGACGGTGGCCTAGGCACTGTGGCTCGCATGGGTGTGATAGTGTTGCAAACAGACCAAACCATAGAGCACGAGCTAGCCAGTTTGTTGCAGCTGCCTGGGGTGGCCACCTATCACTGCCGCATTGCTAACGCTATGGAAGTCACCGCCAGTGCACTGGCGCAAATGGAAGCAGATTTGCCCATGGCGGCAAGCTTGTTGCCTAGTCAGTTTGATTTTGATGTAGTGGCATATGCCTGCACCTCTGGCTCCACAGTAATAGGTGAGCAGCGTGTGCAGCAAGCAGTGCAACAAGCCCACCCTAATGTGCCCGTTACTAATCCGTTAAGTGCCTGTAAAGCCGCTTTGGCAGCCCTTGGCATCAAGCGTGTGGCGTTTCTCACCCCTTATAGCCCTGATGTCACTAGTGCCATGCAGGCAAACCTTACCGAAGCAGGCTTTGACATAGTGGTCACAGGCTCTTTTGATCTCACTGATGATTTTGAAGTAGGCAGAGTAAGCCCACAAAGCATTGCAGATGCAGTGCGCATGCTAGCTGATAAACAGCCGTGTGATGGGGTATTTGTGTCGTGCACTAGTTTGCGCGTGGCCAATCTCATCCCAGCCTTAGAAGCCGATTTAGGCATTCCTGTCACCTCTAGTAATCATGCCCTAGCATGGCATATGCTGCGTTTAGCGGGGGTGCATGATGCGATGCCCCACAAAGGCCGTTTGTTTAGCGCGGTATAAACGCGATATAAAGTTTCAACACCACACACAATAAAAAAGGATCAGTATGGCTCACACATTACCGCAACACGCCCGCGTGGTTATTATTGGTGGCGGCATCCATGGCTGCTCTGTGGCCTATCATTTGGCCCAAGAAGGCTGGAAAGACATTGTGCTGCTAGAGCGTAAGCAGCTTACTAGCGGCACCACTTGGCATGCAGCTGGGCTAGTAGGGCGGTTGCAAGGTGGGCACTCTACCACCGCGTTTGCTCAATATGGCTCCGATTTATTTGGCCAGCTAGAAAAAGAAACCGGCCAAGCCACAGGTTATAAATGCCCAGGCTCCATCTCTATAGCCACTAATGTAGAGCGAATGGCAGAGCTGCAAAGGCAAGCCGATTTTGCACTACTACACGATGAAGAAGCCAGTTTTATGCATGTGGATGACATCATGCAGGCGTGGCCCATGATGAACCCAGAAAATGTAGTGGGTGGTATTCATGTGCCAGGTAATGGCTACATAAACCCTATCGACCTAACCATGGCCATGGCCAAAGGGGCACGGCAAAAGGGCGTTAAGATCATTGAAAATATCTGCGTAGAGCAGGTGCTTGTAGAGCAAAAAAAGGTGACCGGTGTCGTCACAAACCAAGGCACTATAAAGGCCGATTTTGTAGTGAACTGTGCAGGCATGTGGGCCCGTGAATTAGGCCGCCAAAACAACATAGACATAGGCTTACACGCTTGCGAGCATTATTATTTAGTCACCGATGTGATCCCAGATTTACCCGCCAATTTACCCGTGCTGCGCTCATACGATGATTGCACTTATTTTAAAGAAGATGCAGGCAAGTTGCTGTTTGGTTTTGCCCATAACAAAGTAAAGCCATGGGGCATGCAAGGCATCCCTAAAGAGTTTTGTTTTGACTCCCTAGAGTTTGTAGATGACGACGTGATGGATGTGCTTGAAATGGCCATGAACAGAGTGCCTTTGTTGCAAACCACAGGCATTCGCACTTTTTTTAATGGCCCAGAAAGCTACTCCTATGATGGCCGCTTTACTTTAGGCCCAGCGCCGCAAATAGAGGGGTATTTTATCTTAGCAGGGGTCAACTCCACAGGCATTCAGTCAGGCGCCGGAGCGGGCAGAGCTTTGGCTCAGTGGATCATTAAAGGCCATGCGCCTATGGATCTAAACGACATGGACCCAGCCCGCATAGAATCTTTTCAAGCACGCGATTTATACCTACAAAAGCGCACACCCGAAACCCAAACACGCACTTACGCCATGCACTGGCCCAATGATCAGCGTGACAGCGTGCGCAATTTACGCAAAACCCCATTTCACCACACGCTCAAACAACATGGCGCATGTTTTGGTGAAGTGATGGGCTGGGAGCGGCCTTTGTGGTTTGCTCCTGAAGGCGTGGAAGCCAAAACCCAATACAGTTTTGGGCGACAAAATTGGTTTGATTATAGTCAGGCCGAGCAACACGCCGCGCGCAACGGCGTGGCTTTGATCGATTATTCTATGCTTGGCAAGCTGATGATAGAGGGCAAAGATGCGCAAGACTTTTTACAACGTGTGTGCACCAATGACCTAGCAATAGAGCCGGGTAAGCTTTCATACACGCTCATGCTTAATGAACGTGGCGGCATAGAAAGTGACGCCACAGTGGCACGCTTCGCGCACGATAGCTTCATGATGATGAGCTCTATGGCCCGCACCCAGCGTGATCGCCTGCACTTGCAAGCCCAAGTGCAAGCAAACGAAGATGTGCGCTTGCGCGACGTTACCAGCGCCTATGGCGTATTGTCTTTAGTAGGCCCACACAGCCGTGAGTTGTTAGCCAAGCTTACCGACATGGATGTAAGTAATGAAGCCTTTGGTTTTAATACTTGGCAAAGTGGTTACATAGGCCATGCGCCTGTGTGGGCGCAGCGGTTATCTTTTACCGGTGAGCTAGGCTTTGAGATTTTTGTCACCCCAGATTTTGCCGACTACCTGTTGCAGCTATTGCTAGAAGAAGGCCTGCCAATGGGGCTAAAACTTATGGGCGGCGAAGCTTTAAATGCCTTACGCATAGAAAAAGGCTATCTGCACTGGGGCCATGATGTGTCCTACACAGAAGCCCCTCATCAAGTGGGGCTTGGCTTTTTATGTAAAGCCAATAAAGGCATCCAATACATAGGCCAAGCAGCGGTGCAACAGCGCAAAGACCAAGCCCTAGGGCCTTACCTATGCCACATAAAGCTAGGCGATGCAGGGCCTTTGCTCTATCACAATGAGCCTATTCTTTTGGGTGATGGCAAATCCAAAAAAACCATAGGTTATGTCACCTCTGGTGCTTATTCATGCACTGCCACAGCAGCGGTAGGCTTGGGGTTTTTAGATGAGCGCCTTGATGTGACTCAAGGGCAGTTTAGTGTGTTGGTAGAAGGTATCGCTTATCCAGCTGCATTAAGCTGGAAGCCGTTTTATGACCCAAGTAATACCCGGCTTAAAAGCTAGGGATAAATTTTGGGCATAAAAAAACCACAACTAAGTGGCTTGATTAGAATGGCTCCTCGACCAGGACTCGAACCTGGGACCAATAGATTAACAGTCTACTGCTCTACCAACTGAGCTATCGAGGAATCATAAGGTTTCGCGTTGAGGTTGGCTCCTCGACCAGGACTCGAACCTGGGACCAATAGATTAACAGTCTACTGCTCTACCAACTGAGCTATCGAGGAATTGCTCAATGCGAGGCGCGAATATTAATAGTGTATGGGCTTTGAGTCAAGGGTAAAAAACCATTTTATTTGAATAGGTTAAACCTTTTTGCGTAGTGATTGCTCTGGGCCACATTTTTTGCCATGGTCATGTTCCAGATGATTATCAATCGCTTGCAAAATCGCTTGCAAAATTGCTTGTGTGTTATCATGCATTCATTGTTTTATCGAAGGAAATAAACGTGGATACTACGGCCAATAAATTACTCGAGCTGGTGTTAGCACCATTAAATATCACCTACCATCAGCTAGATAACGATAGCCACAAGCACAGTGGGTCTGCTACCAATAGCCATTACAATTTAGTATTAGTCTCTGATGACTTTACAGGTGTGGGGTTGGTGAAGCGTCATCAGCAGGTTTATGCCTTGGTAGGGGAGCTAATGAGTAACCCTATTCATGCACTGGCACTGCATTGTTATACCACCGACCAGTGGCAAGCCAAGCAAGAAAAAATGCCAGCTACAGCCCCATGCATGGGTGGTAGTTAGTTATATAGGGCTATAAAAAGCCCCAAAAAAAAGCCCCACATACCCTGTGCTAAAACATGGTGTGTGGGGCTTTTTTGTAGCTAGCGCATTAGCGCAAGTGCAACGCTAAATAAAGCGCAGCTTAGAAGTCGCCTGTGCCAGCAAGGGCTTCTTTACGCGTGGCCATAAAGTCTTGCAGGCCGTCATCAATGCCTTGATCCAAAGCTGGGGCTTCATATTCATTAAGCATTTTCTTCCAAAGGGCGTTAGCCCTAGTAAGCATGTCTTTACTGCCGTCTTCTTCCCACTGCTCAAAGCTGTTGTTGTCAGTGAGGTTGGACATATAAAACGCGTCTTTAAAGTTGGCTTGTGTATGAGCACAGCCTAAGAAGTGGTTGCCAGGGCCTACTTCTCGAATGGCATCAAGTGCTTGGCCATTTTCTGAAAGATCTATGCCCTTACAGAACGTATGTGCCATACCTAGCTGATCTAAGTCCATCACAAACTTCTCATAGCCCATAGACAAGCCACCTTCTAGCCAGCCTGCAGAATGCAACGCAAAGTTAACACCCGCCATAATAGTAGGCATAAGCGTGTTAGCGCTCTCAGATGCTGCTTGCGCGTCTGGAATCTTAGAGCCAGGTAAAGAGCCACCACTACGAAACGGCACGCCCAAACGGCGAGCCAGTTGCGCAGCGCCATAAATCACTAGCGCAGGCTCTGGTGTGCCAAAGGTAGGTGCGCCAGATTGCATAGAGATAGAGCTTGCGAAGGTACCAAAAATACAAGGTGTGCCAGGGCGATATAGCTGAATAAAAGTCATACCTGCAAGCACTTCTGCCAATATTTGCGCCAAGGTGCCAGCAATAGTCACAGGAGACATAGCACCAGACAATATAAACGGTGTTACCACACAGGCTTGGTTGTTTTCAGCATACACTTTAGCAGCACCTAACATGGTGTCATCAAAGGTCATTGGCGAGTTGGCGTTGATTAAGCTTGTGGTTACGGTGTTGTTTTTAACAAACTCTTCACCAAATACAATCTTAGCCATGTCTACCGTGTCTTGTGCACGAGAAGGGGCAGTTACCGAGCCCATAAAGCCTTTGTCGCTGTATTTAATGTGGCTATACAGCATGTCTAGGTGACGGGTAGTTACAGGCACGTCTACTGGCTCACATACTGTGCCACCAGAGTGGTGCATGTAAGGCGACATGTAGGCTAGCTTTACAAAGTTTTGGAAGTCGTGAAGAGTAGCGTAACGACGCCCTTTGTCTAGGTCACGTACAAATGGGCAGCCATAGCCTGGAGCAAATACAGTGTTTTTGCCACCTATGATTACATTGCGATCGCTATTGCGCGCATGTTGAGTATATTCAGCAGGTGCAGAAGCTTGAATGATTTGTCGGCACATGCCGCGAGGAAAACGTACACGCTCCCCATCAACTATAGCGCCAGCTGCCTTAAGCACTGCAACGGCTTCTGGGTCATCACGAAAATCAATGCCCACTTCTTCAAGAATAGTGTCGGCATTACGTTCGATCAACTCCAAACCTGCTTCATCTAACACTTCAAATGGATTGAGTTGACGGGTGATAAAGGCAGGTGCTTTTACTGTGTCATTGGCGCGTGCTGCTTTACGTGCATCACGACCACCTCCGCTTTTGCGGCGTCCGCGGACTTCAGTCATGAAAATACTCCTAAAAAATGTATCAATATATATCTGGCCAAGATTTTGCAATTGTTGAAGGTTTTGTGCTGGCTAGGCGGCGACCGCTTGTTGTGTTTAAGCGCCACTTTTTGTCGTTTGTAACTTTTGTCGTTTGTAACACTGTATCATCAGCTTTTTTAGCTACTATGAATGCCATTCATGTAGTTTTGAAAAATGCTCATCTTGATTTCCTGTATCCACCACTTGCACGGCTGGCTTAAACACCCACAGCTAGGTAGCATAGCAATATTATATATGGCATTTTTGAGAATTAACGATGAGCGCAAATCTACTTCAAGACTTATTGAAAAAAAATGGTGTTCTACTAGCTGATGGGGCCACAGGCACCAACTTATTTGCTATGGGTTTGGAGACAGGTGACGCGCCTGAATTATGGAATGTAGATTTTCCTGGCCGCATTGCAGCCAATTATAAAAGCTTTATAGATGCAGGCTCAGACATTATCTTAACCAATACATTTGGTGGCACACACTATCGCTTGAGGCTGCATAACGCCCAAGATAGAGTGCATGAGCTAAACGTTGCTGGCGTTAAAGTAGCACGCAAAGTGGCAGATCAGTGTGATCGTACAGTGATTATAGCCGGGTCTATTGGCCCTACTGGCGAAATACCAGAACCTATGGGCAGCTTAAGCCATGCTGATGCAGTGGCTGCTTTTACAGAGCAAGCCCACGCTTTAAAAGAAGGCGGCGCAGACGTATTGTGGATAGAGACAATGTCATCTACACAAGAGTCTGAAGCAGCTACCGAAGGCGCAAATACCACAGGCTTACCTGTCATTTGCACCTATAGTTTTGATACTAACGGCCGTTCAATGATGGGCGTAACACCTGCAGACATGGTGGTCTCTTGTGCTCATGAAGACCATACGTCTTATGCATGTGGATCAAATTGTGGCGTAGGGGCATCCGAATTAGTGATGGCCATACGCAATATGCGCAACGCCCCAGGTGGCGATAAAGCCATTTTGGTAGCTAAGGCCAACTGTGGTATTCCCGAATATGTCAATGGCGCTATCCACTATAATGGCACTCCAGAAATCATGGCTAATTACGCCACTATGGCTATGGATGCAGGAGCGGATATTATAGGCGGTTGTTGTGGCACGTCTCCAGAGCATGTTGCAGCTATGCGCAAAGCGCTAGATGCTCATACCAAAGGTGACGCACCTAGCGTTGAAGAAATTGAATCGGTGTTAGGTGAAATTTCTAAAGGTGGTAAAGCACAGTTTGGTGGAGACTTAACCGTAGCAGGCGGTGCGGCAGATGGCGCTGTTACAAACCGTCGTTCACGCAGGCGCTAAAGCACCTGTTATCAAAGGTGCCACTGCATAAAACTACGTACTTCTTTTTAACGCAATGCCTTTGCCAGCTTGCTCTGGCCAAGGTGTGTTGGCCTGCTCTTTTTCAAGTGTAGCCAAGCTTTTTAACATCATTGCACTAAAATTAGTCACTTTTTTAGCGACTAAGTTGTAGCTCAAAAATAACATTTCTACGGTAGCCAGTAGGTCGTTTTGGTCATTGTGCATTTGGTGGAAAACGCGCATGCGCTTGTTGTCTGTTTGCAATAGTTGCGTGGTGATAGTCACCATTTCCCCTAGCCCAATTTCTTGTAAATAAGTTAAGTGACTCTCTACTGTAAATAGGGTTTCACCGGTACTTTGGATGTGTGCCAAAGTTAAGCCCAAGTGATCTTGCAGTGCATCTGTAGCTTTGGTGAATATGACTAAATAATACGCATCGTTAAGGTGGCCGTTATAGTCAATCCACTCTTCTATCACAGGTGTGGCTAATGTTTTAAGGGTGTTTAAAGTATGTGGCATAGTTTCTCTTAATAATAGACTCGTTATAGTGTCTAGATTAAATGTTGCAAGCGTTACAAAGAATGATTAATATCACATAAATATTGCACTATTACGACTTATTTTTATGTTTACAGCGCTGCCCCTCACTAAGACAATCAATGTGGCTCTTTACTTAGTGCCAGAATTTTCTATGATTGGATTTTCTGCCCTAGTAGACCCTTTGCGCCAAGCTAACTATGTGTCTGGTGAAACCTTGTACAGGTGGCAAGTAGTGAGTGAAAAAGGTGAGGCCGTGGTTGCCAGTAACGGCATGAGTTTGATTGCCGACTGCGGCATTAATTTTGAAAAAAAACCAGATATGCTGATTATCTGTGCTGGTTTTAGCCCCGAAAAAGGTCAATCTAAACGATTACAAACTTGGCTGCAGCAACACAGTAGAAAAGGCGTATGGCTTGGTAGTCAGGACACGGGGAGCTATTTACTAGCTAAAACTGGTTTGCTAAATGGCTACCGCGCCACCATCCACTGGGAAAATTTAATTGCTTTTAAAGAGGTGTTCCAACAAGTAGAGGTGGTGGAAGAGCTGTATGAAATAGATCGGCGTCGCTTTACTTGCTCTGGTGGTTTGGCTGGTTTGGATATGATGCTTTATTTAATCCATTGCCAACGTGGCCATGAGTTGTCTTTATCCGTTTCAGATGAGCTGATCTACAGCCACATGCGAGAAGGTAAAGCCCCACAGCGCATGACTAATGCTTTGCGCTTAGGCACCAATAATCGCAAGCTGCTCAAAGTGATCGAGGCTATGGAAAATCACCTAGAAGACCCACTAAACATTCCTACTCTGGCAGCTATAGTGAACGTGTCAGAGCGTGAGCTAGAAAGGCTGTTTAGTAGGCACTTGCAGCAATCCCCCGGTCGTTATTACCGCGCCAAAAGGCTACAACGAGCTAGATCTTTGCTACAACAAACCGATAGACAAGTGGTCGATATTGCTATGGCTAGTGGGTTTGGCTCTGCAGCACATTTTTCGCGTGCCTACAGGCAATTTTTCAATGTAGCACCAAGCCAAGATCGTCACCAGCAAATACGTCGTAGTTAAGCCTACTTGCCTTGTCTCTTTACTTACCCTGCCACTGAGGCTGGCGCTTTTGCGCAAAGGCGTTGGTGCCCTCACTAGCATCATCTGAATGCAGCATGGTTTTATACACCGGCACATTTTGGCGCATATGCGCGTAGGCTTGCTCTAGCTCCATGGTTTGGGTAGATCGGGTAATGGCTTTAATTGATGCCAATGATAATGGCGCAGATTGGGCAACTTCTTGAGCCCATGCCAATGCTTGCTCTACGAGCAATTCGCCTTCACAGTGGCGATTGATGAGGCCAAAGTGAATGGCTTCTTCTACTTCCATGCGGCGGCCAGTCATCAGCATATCCATAGCAATAGCATGAGGAACACGACGTGGTAATCGCAATACGCCTCCGCTGTCTGGGATGATACCTATGGTGGCTTCTGGTAAAAAAAACTGCGCATGATTTGCTGCAATAATTAAGTCACAAGCCAAAGCAAGCTCAAAGCCACCACCAGCAGCATAGCCATTGACTGCGGCAATCACAGGTTTGTCCAAATTCCATAGTTCAGTAAGTCCGGCAAATCCGCCACGGCCAAAATCAGCATCTACCGCTTCACCTGCTGCCGCTGCTTTTAGGTCCCAGCCTGCACTAAAAAACCGGTCGCCACTGCCGGTAATTACAGCAACTGCTAAATCAGGATTATTAGCAAAATTTATAAATGCTTCACCCATAGCATGAGAAGTGGCTGCATCTATGGCATTAGCTTTTGGGCGATTAAGGGTGATGAGTAACACGGCGCCATGTTGCTGGCAAACTACTGTATCGGTCATGAGTGGTGTTGTCCTAGTTGTATGAGAGCATCCACTGCTACAGCACCATCTTTAAGGGCCAGCAGGGGATTAATGTCTAATTCGTAAACAGGGTGTTTCTGGCTATAGTCTAGCACTGCCATTACGCTGTCCACTACGGCGTCTAAGTCGGCTGCATCTTGGCCACGATACCCTTTAAGTATGGGGGCGCATTTTAGTGTGATTAGCGCCTGCATTATTTCTTTTTTATTGGTGGGCAATAGCAAACTTTTAGCATCTTGTAGTAGCTCTACCAACGTGCCACCTGCACCTAATACTAGATATTGGCCAAATAACGGGTCGGTATTGATACCAATAATCAGCTCACTCACGGCCCCTTTTACCATCTGTTCTATTAACAAAGTGTCACTTAAAGCAAACAGTGTTTTGGCCGCCTGCTCTACTTCAGCCAAGCTGTTAAGGTTAAGTTTAACAGCGCCTAATTCAGTTTTATGAGCCAAATCTGCCCCTACAGCCTTTACAGTAATGGGATACCCAAGCCTTGTGATGACCTCATTCACTTGAGCTAGGTTTGTGATTATTTGTCCTTTGGGTATAGGCAAGCCATGCTGGCTTAATAGGTGTTTACTTTGCACTTCTGACAAAGTGGTGGTCTGTTTCGTGGCAACACTGGCTACTTTAATGTGACGAATTTGAAGTGGCTGTGGCATAGGCGCTGCAAAGGCTTGGCCTATGCGATAAGCATGGTTAAGCGCGCCAAGGCACTGACTCATGCCTATCATGGGAGCCATACCATGTTTTATACAAGTATCAATTGCATGGGTTGGCATACATTCGGCCATAGAAGATAAAACCACAGCTTTGTAATGGCCTGCGGTGGCGGCATCTGCCAGTGCTAGCATCGCAGTATCCCACTCTTGAGGGTCTGCTGTGGCGTTGTTGGGCCAGTCTAGTACCAATACAGTGGCACTAAAGTTGGCTTGCATGTGCGCCCCAAACGTTGCTGCTAGTTGGTCGCGCTTATTCCAAATGTAGGTCTGGTAATCAAGGGGGTTATCTACGTGTTCGCCGTTAGTAAAGGTATTTGAAGTGACCTGTTTTTGGGCCGGTGTCAGTGTGCCGTATTGTATCTCTAGGCCGTCTATAAGGTCTGCCATCATGCCTGCTTCGCCGCCAGAGCAGCTCATAGATGCAATGTTTTTATGCGGCAATGGCCCCAGTATAGAAAGTAATTTTAATGTTTCTAAAAACTCCGGCACGGTATTAACTCGTGCAATGCCTAGACGGTTAAATAAGGTGTCAAATAGTTGATCTGCTCCTGTTAACGAGCTGGTATGAGATAGGGCTATTTTTGAGGCTGCAGCTGTACGGCCGGTTTTAATAGCAACAATAGGAACCTTGTGATGCAAAGCTCTGCCAGCTGCAGCGTCAAAGGCAGCTAAGTCATTAATACCTTCGATGTGCAAGCCTATGGCGCTTACTCTTTTGTCATCTAGCATGGCATCTATCACACAAGCGATGTCCACTTGAGCTTGATTACCCATGGTAAACATATAAGCAATAGGCAGACCCGCTTTTTGCATGGTCATATTCAAGCCAATATTGCCACTTTGGGTGATAATGGCAACGCCTTTTTCTACTGGCTGACAGCCGTGTTGGTCTGGCCATAACACAGCTTTATCTAAGGCGTTAATTACCCCATAGCAATTGGGGCCAATAATAGGCATGTCACCTGCTGCTTCTAGTAAGCGAGCCTGGCGTTCTGCACCTATACGTCTTAAATTAGGGCTTAAGTCGCCGCCTATTTCGCTAAATCCAGAGGCGTAGAGTAGGGCGCCGCCTGCGCCCATTTTATTCAATTGGGCTACGGTTTCAATGGCGCTTTCAGCGTTTACAGCCACATAGGCAGCATCAGGCGCTTGGGGCAAATCTAAAACAGATTTTAGGCATTTAATGCCCATAAGCTCTTTGCGTTTTGGATGTATCGACCAGATGGGGCCAGTAAAACCCATGGCAAGGCTTTCGCGGATAGCAAAATCTGCCCCACGACTGCCAAATACGGCGATGGATTTTGGCGCCAGAAGACGCCGCAAACGTTGTTTGTCAATCATACCCTGCACCTCTTATGCTTGTTAGGCTATGATTCTAAAGGCCGCAGCATGGACCGAGATATAATGTGTCGTTGTATTTCACTAGTGCCGTCCCAGATGCGCTCTACGCGCTGGTCGCGCCAAATTCGCTCTAGAGGTAGCTCGTCCATTAAGCCCATGCCCCCTAAAATTTGTATGGCTTCATCAGATACCATGGCCAGCATTTCTGTGGCTTTTAGTTTGGCCATGGCAGCATCTGCATCGCTCATTTGGCCGTTACAGTCTTTCCAAGCGGCATACATAGTGATTAATTCAGCTGCTTTTAGCTCTGTGGCCATGTCGGCTAGCTTAAAAGATACGCCTTGAAATTTACCAATGGTTTGGCCAAATTGCTTGCGGTCTGCAGCCCATTGCGTGGCAATTTCCAGTGCACGCTCGGCGCGGCCCAAGCACATAGCCGCAACAGAAAGGCGGGTGGCGCCTAGCCATTCATTAGCTACGTCAAACCCATGGTCTTCTTCGCCTAATACTTGAGACTTATGCACACGACAGTTGTCAAAATTTAAAATACAGTTGTGATAGCCACGGTGGGACACACTATTATAGCCAGGCTCTACAGTGAAGCCTGGTGTGCCCATATCTACCAAGAAGCTGGTGATTTTTTTCTTTGGCCCACGCGCGGTTTCTTCCACGCCACTTGCGGCAAATAAAATCACAAAGTCAGCCACATCGGCATGGCTGATAAAGTGCTTGGTGCCATTGATCACAAAGTCATCACCGTCACGCTGCGCACGACACTGCATAGACCGAACGTCAGATCCAGCATTAGGCTCTGAAAGCGCTAAGCAGTCTACCTTTTCCCCCCGAATACACGCATGTAGGTAGTTTTCAATTTGCTCACCCTTACACGCCAGCAAAATGTTGCTTGGCCTTCCCACAATATATTGCAAACCAAAATTTGCACGGCCTAATTCACGCTCCATTAAGCAAAGGGTGAGAGTGTCTAACCCAGCACCTCCATGCTCTTCGGGCATATTGGCGGCATACAAACCAAGATCTAGAGCCTTTTGTTTAATCTGCTGAGCTAGTTCTGGGCGAATAGCATTGGTTTTTTCTACCTCTGCTTCATAAGGGTAAAGCTCTTGTTCGACAAAGTTTTTAAGGGTGTCGATGATCATTTGCTGTTCGTTGGTAAGACTAAAATCCATGATCTTCTCTTTTATATAGGGTTATATTAGGCGTTTGCTTAAGCTAGGTTTTTTTAGCACTAGGCACCGCCATTACTCGGCCTTGTTGCTTAGGTGCTGGCAGGTGCTTATGGGTTTGCCATATTTGCTCTAACACAGCTAACACTTGCGGCTGAATAGGTGCAGCGCTTGAGGTATTCATATCTACATGTAGCAGCATTTGCTCTGTAGTTGCTAATAGTTCGCCTGTGTCACCATGATACATGTGGTGAAAAAAGTGTAGGCGTTTGGTGTCGATGCCCAATATCTGTGTGGTAAACCGCAAAGGCTGGCCGCCTGCTACTTCTTGGTAGTAGTTAATATGAGTTTCTACCGTATAAAAAGATGACCCCAACGCACGGTATGCTTCATCAATGCCGACATAGCGAAACAGAGCATCAGAAGCCTCTCCCATGGCATATAAGTAAAACGATTCGCTCATA